>FZPS01000181.1_pt85 | contig 81430 bp, 82 predicted proteins | sample 1817821 | NCBI WGS metagenome assembly FZPS01 (sample SAMEA104158645, study PRJEB21678) | metagenome | place: Germany | collected 2015-04-21
AATAGGTGAGTCGTCCCTATAATCTACCTTCTCATAAACACCATCTAAAATTCTCATTATAATCACGACCTCTCTTTAGTAATAGTAATATAATAAATGTCTAATAATAAGGCTAGGAAAAAAATAATTAATAAATATTGCTATAATAGGCCAAAAATATAAGTAGATATTGCTATTAAAGTTTTATCTAGACATATATTTGATTTTCATAATTAGCAGAGTTTTGAGGCTTTTTACTTAATGATAGCAATACATTTCCATATAATATTAATACATTACCAGTGATTTGTAAACATTTTATTATTAAAATTAGGTAAAAACATGAAATTTATATTATTGTATATAAAAACATCGCAATAGATGACATGCAAATAGCAAGTATTGATAGGTAAGAAAGCAAAAAGTGAGATAGACTAATACTATAGTAATTCTTATATACTTTATGCTTCATATTTGGGCTTAATGTATAATTGCTAGTAATTAGTATTGATAAGAGAAGAAACACTATAAGCAATCTTGGGTATTATGATTGCGGATATTAATAATACAGGAGGAATTATAATGGAGAATTACAAGGCGTACTTAGATGAATCTCTTGGTTTTGAAGAGAGAGCCAAGGATCTGGTATCTAGAATGACTTTAGAAGAAAAGGTATTTCAAACCCTTCATGCTGCACCTGCTATAGATAGGCTGGATGTTAAAGCCTATAACTGGTGGAACGAGGCTTTGCATGGGGTTGCTAGAGCAGGAGTAGCAACAGTTTTTCCTCAGGCAATTGGCCTTGCTGCAAGTTTTGACGAAGACCTATTAGAGGAAGTGGCTGACACAATATCTACTGAGGGTAGAGCAAAATTTAATGCACAGCAAAAATATGGTGATCATGATATTTATAAAGGATTAACTTTCTGGTCACCAAATGTTAATATTTTTAGGGACCCTAGATGGGGAAGGGGACATGAAACTTATGGAGAAGACCCCTATCTTAGCTCTAGACTGGGTATTCGTTTTGTAAATGGTATTCAGGGAAATGATGATAAGTACATGAAGGCTGCTGCATGTGCAAAGCATTTTGCAGTACATTCAGGGCCAGAGGATGTAAGACACAGCTTTAATGCTGAGTGCTCTACACAGGATTTATATGAAACCTACCTTCCTGCGTTTAAGGCTTGCGTACAGGAAGCAGATGTTGAATCAGTAATGGGTGCCTATAATCGTACTAATGGTGAGCCCTGCTGTGGAAGCAAGACCTTACTTCAAGATATCCTAAGGGATGAATGGGGCTTTAAAGGTCATGTAGTATCTGACTGCTGGGCTATCAAGGACTTCCACGAGTATCATAAGGTGACTTCAACTCCAGTTGAATCGGTTTCCTTAGCAATGAATAATGGATGTGACCTTAACTGTGGTAATATATTTGGTAACCTTTTGCTTGCAGTTAGGGACGGATTAGTTGAAGAAAAGACAATTGATAGGGCTGTCACTAGATTAATGACAACACGTATGAAGCTAGGTTTATTTGATAATCCTGACAAGGTGCCATTTAATAAAATTGCCTATGACCAGGTGGATACTAAAGAACATTTAAAATTAAATCTTAAGTCTGCTAAGAAGTCTATTGTCCTATTAAAGAATGAGGATAAGCTTCTTCCTTTGGATAAGTCCAAGCTAAAGACTGTTGGAGTTATTGGACCAAATGCTAATAATAGAAAGGCACTGGTAGGAAATTATGAAGGTACTGCTTCAGAATATATAACAGTACTAGAAGGTGTTAAGGAGTATTTGGGAGAGGATACAAGGGTATACTATTCAGAAGGATGTCATTTGTTTAAGAATTCGGTATCAGGACTGGGTATGGAAAATGATAGACTTGCTGAAGCAAGAATGGTTTGTGATATGAGTGATGTTGTAATTGCTTGCTTTGGACTTGATCCAGGCCTAGAGGGTGAGGAGGGAGACCAGGGTAATGAATTTGCCAGTGGTGATAAACCTAACTTGAATCTTCCAGGTATTCAAGAGGAGGTCTTAAAGGAATTATATAAGAGTGGTAAACCTATTATACTTGTATTACTATCAGGAAGTGCCCTAAGTATTCCTTGGGCTGATGACCATATACCAGCTATTGTTCAAGGATGGTATCCAGGAGCTCAAGGTGGAAGAGCAATTGCAGAGATTCTATTCGGTGATTATTCACCTGAAGGAAAGCTTCCAGTAACCTTCTATCGTACTACTGAGGAATTACCTGATTTTACTGACTATAATATGGCCAATAGAACCTACCGTTATATGAAGAATGAGGCCCTATATCCATTTGGATATGGATTATCTTATACGGATTTTGATTTATCTAATCCATCTATTGAAGGAGAAGAGCTAGGTCTAGGTAAGAATGTATTGTGTACAGTCAATATTAAGAACATAGGAAGTATGCCTGGTGCCGAAACCATACAGGTATATGTTAAGGTAAAACGTGATGGTGCACCTAATTGGCAGCTTAAGGGACTAAAGAAGGTATATTTAAATCCAAATGAAGAAAAAACAGTATCCATAGAATTAAAGGACACAGCATTTGGATTATATGATAACGAAGGAAGGCTGATAATTCACGAAGGTGAATATGAAGTATTTGTTGGCACAAGTCAGCCTGATGAAAGAAGCATAAAATTAACTGGTAAGAAACCATACAGTAAGATTATGCGTTCTAATCAGACTGTTATCTTATAGGCACTAAAGCATATTTGGCGAACGCAGCTGTGTTCGCCATTTATTTCCTTATAGGACAGTCTTCCTATAGGGAAATAAGTGTTTTAGTTATAAAAATTGAGATTACTAGGAGGAAACATATGAATTACAATCAATGCTGGCTAAATTATAACCCTATTAATAACTATGAAGATAAGGAACTTGTAGGTGACATTACAGTATATGTAGGAGAGAAAGTTCAGAGTCCCATTATAGACAATGCTGTGGCGGAGTTAACAAATGCGATAGATAAAATTCTTAACATAAGAATAAAAAGTAGATTTATAAGAGAAAGTAATCAATTAGATAGTGTAGAAATGGGGATTATATTAAGTATTATCTATGAAAACAAATCTGACCTTGGTGAAGAAGGTTATTATATAAAGCAGTTAGGTAAGAGTATTAGGATTGAAGCAGTAACTGACAGGGGGCTTTTATATGGAAGTTTTGATTTGATAAGACAAATCGCCCAGGGCAATACCATAAGAGGAATCAATATTAGACAGAGTCCAAAAAACAATATTAGAATACTTAACCATTGGGACAATATGGATGGTAGTATTGAAAGAGGCTATTCAGGGAAATCATTCTTCTTTGAAGATGATCAAATAATAATTAACGAGAGAACAAAGGATTATGCTAGGTTCATGGCTTCTGTAGGAATTAACGCAAGCGTAATTAACAATGTAAATGTACTGGGAGCGGCAACTGATCTTATAACATCTCGTTATCTTGATAAGCTTCGTACAATGGCGGATATCTTTTCTGGCTATGGAATTAAGCTATATTTAAGTGCAAACTTTGCTGCGCCGATTGAAATAGGAGGCCTGCCAGTCTCTGATCCATTAGATAAGGATGTTGCTAATTGGTGGAAGAAACGTGTGGCCGAGATATATGAAAAGATACCACAGTTTGGAGGATTCTTGATTAAAGCAGACTCTGAGGGTAGACCAGGGCCATTTACCTACGGTCGTACCCATGCAGATGGGGCAAATGTTCTAGCAAGGGCCTTGAAGCCTTATGGTGGTCTTTTGATTTGGCGTTGCTTCGTATATAATTGCCTGCAGGACTGGAGAGATTATAAGACCGATCGTGCCAGGGCGTCCTATGATAATTTTATCGATTTAGATGGTAAATTCGATGATAATGTTATACTTCAGATTAAGAATGGCCCTATGGACTTCCAGGTAAGAGAGCCGGTATCTCCCTTATTTGGTGCTTTAAAGAATACAAACATGATCCTAGAGGTTCAGGCAGCTCAAGAATATACAGGACAGCAAAAGGATGTATGTTATCTTATCCCTATGTGGAAGGAAGTACTAGATTTTGAGACCTATAGTAAGGAAAAGGACTCTACCATAGCAGATATAGTATCAGGTAGGGCCTATGACCAGGTTAATTGCGGTATGGCTGTCGTAACTAATACTGGAAATGACTATAATTGGACAGGACATGATCTGGTTGCTTCCAACCTATATGGATTTGGAAGGCTCTCTTGGGATACAGAGCTTAGCTCAGAGCAAATTGCTAAAGAATGGACTGCCCTTACCTTTACTCATGAGGACAAGGTTGCCAAAGTTGTTTTAGATATTCTAATGAAGTCCTGGCCAGTATATGAAAAGTATACTTCTCCATTGGGTATTGGTTGGATGGTGAATCCTAATCATCATTATGGTCCCAATATAGATGGCTATGAGTATGACAGATGGGGAACCTATCATAGGGCAGATAGGAATGGCCTAGGAGTAGATAGAAGTGTAAAGAGTGGTACAGGCTATGCGGGACAGTACAATGAGCCAAATGCATCAATGTATGAGGATAAGGAATCCTGCCCTGAAGAATTATTACTATTCTTCCATTATATAGAGTATGATTATAAATTGAAAAGTGGAAAGACGCTTATTCAGCATATCTATGATACCCATTTTGAAGGAGTAGAGGATGTAAAGGATATGATCAAGGAATGGGAAGGTATAAAGGGACTCATACCCCAGGATGTATATGAAAGAGTGAGGGAACGCTTTGATATGCAAATTAGTAATGCAGTAGAGTGGCGTGATAGGGTTAACACCTATTTCTACCGTAAATCAGGTATAGAGGATGCTAAGGGTAGAAAAATCTACTAAATAAAATTATTATATGTAATATAGCTCCAATAAATTTAGTAATCAAAGCTTGAAAAGTGATTATTATACTAGTATACTGACTATATTAAAAAACGTGTTAATAAGGAAGTTATATAATAGAAAGGAAGCGAGACCTATGGATATGACATTACGTTGGTTTGGAAAAAAGCATGATAGTGTGCCCTTGGAGTATATCAGACAAATCCCCGGGGTATCTGGTGTGGTATCATCGCTTCATGACATACCTGCTGGTGAAGCATGGAAATTAGAAGATATATTAGAACTTAAGAAAGAAGTGGAGGCGGCAAATCTCAAGCTAGTTGGGATTGAGAGTGTCAATATCCACGAGGACATTAAGATAGGACTTCCTTCCAGAGATCAATATATAGAGAATTATAAGATTTCTCTAGAGAATCTTGGAAAAGCTGATGTTCATATGGTGTGTTATAATTTTATGCCCATATTTGACTGGACCAGGACTGACCTTGCAAAGGAGCTAGAGGATGGATCCTATGTACTGGCTTATGATGAAAATATCATTAAGGATATTAAGCCTGAGATGATGTTTGAGCGGATGGAGAAGGAGAGTGGAGGCTTTGTCCTTCCTGGCTGGGAGCCTAACCGTAGGGATGAAATTATGGATTTGTTTGAAAAGTATAAGGACGTAACTGCTGAGAAGCTGATGGAGAATTTAAAATATTTCTTAGATGCCATAATGCCAGTATGCGAAAAATATCAGATTAAGATGGCTATACATCCAGATGATCCCTCTTGGAGTGTATTTGGTTTACCAAGAATCGTAACCAGTGAGAAGTCATTAGAAGAAATTGCATCCTTAAATGATAGCATTTATAATGGCTTTACTATATGTACCGGATCTTTAGGAAGTAGCTTAAAAAACAATCTACCAGACATTATAAGAAACCCCAAGATTAGCAAAAGAATACATTTTGCTCATATACGAAATATGAAGTTTGATGGTGATGGAGTATTCCATGAAAGTTCCCACCTATCAAGTGATGGCAATTTTGATATGTATGAGATTATTAGGGCCCTAGATGATATAGGCTTTGATGGAGTAATGCGTCCAGACCATGGTAGAATGATCTGGGGAGAGCAGGCAAGGCCAGGTTATGGATTATATGATAGGGCTCTTGGAGTTGCATATATTAATGGTCTTTGGGAGGCCATCAGAAAGGGGAAGGTATAGTATGAAGCTTACTAATTATAATCTATCATGGAAGGATAAGGGCTATGAGCTTCCAAAGTATGACAGAGAAAAAGTGAAAAAGGCAACCATTGAAAACCCCAGCTGGATACATTTTGGTGCAGGAAACATCTTTCGTGGCTTTCCGGCTGCCGGACTTCATAAAATGCTTGATGAAGGAAGCTATGATAGGGGTGTTATAGTCAGCGAGGGATTTGACTATGAGATTATTGATAAAGCTTATAAGCCTTATGATAATTTAAGCCTTTTGGTTGTTTTGAAGTCAGATGGTAGTATTGAGAAGAAAGTCATTGCAAGTGTGGTAGAGTCTATTGCCGCTGATGTTGCTAGGAAGAATGAATGGGACCGTCTAAAGGAAATATTTCGTAAGCCCTCCTTACAGATGGTAAGCTTCACCATTACTGAAAAGGGCTACAGCCTAGTAGACTCCAATAATAATTATCTTAGTTTTGTTATTGATGATTTTACTAATGGTTATGAAAAGCCTGGCCACCTCATGGGCAAAATTACTGGTCTTTTGTATGAAAGGTATCTAGTAGACCCTGCAAATGGTCTTCCTCTTGCCATGGTTAGTATGGATAACTGCTCACATAATGGGGACAAGCTATTTGCAGCTGTGGAAGCCTATGCAAAAGAGTGGGTTAAGAATGGATTTATGGAAGAAGGCTTCCTTTCATATGTTAGGGATAAGAGTAAGTTGGCATTTCCTTGGAGCATGATAGATAAGATTACTCCAAGGCCTGATGATAAGGTAAAGGAAATCTTAGAAAAAGATGGATTCCAGGATACAGACCTTATTATTACGTCCAAGAATACCTATACAGCTCCTTTTGTCAATGCAGAGGAGACAGAATATCTTGTAATTGAGGATTCCTTCCCTAATGGAAGACCTCCACTTGAAAGGGCAGGCTTCTTATTTACCGATAGGGAAACTGTTGATAAGGTAGAGAAGATGAAGGTATGTACATGTCTTAATCCCCTTCATACAGCTCTTGCTATCTTTGGATGCCTTTTATCATATATAAGCATTTGGGAAGAGATGCGGGACCCCCAGCTTGTTAAGCTGGTTCATAAGATTGGATATGATGAGGGTATGCCTGTAGTCGTAAACCCTGGTGTGCTAGATCCAAAGGATTTTATAAAGGCAGTTCTTGAGCTTCGCCTTCCAAATCCATTTATGCCTGATGCTCCCCAGCGTATAGCTACAGATACTTCACAAAAGATTCCTATTAGGTATGGTGAAACCATTAAGGCATATAGGGATAGTAATAGCCTTAAGGTTACAGATCTTACATTTATTCCATTGACCATAGCTGGATGGTGCAGGTACCTAATGGGTATCGATGATGAGGGTAATCCTTTTACACCTAGCCCTGATCCTTTACTAGATGAACTGATGGCTTATGTAAAAGACATTAAGTTAGGAGATAGTTCTATTGATAAGGGTAATCTAAGGCCTATACTATCCAACGAAAAAATATTTGCGGTTAACTTATATGAGCTTGGTTTAGGAGAAAAGATAGAAGGAATGTTTTTAGAAATGATTAAGGATAAGGGTGCAGTAAGAGATACACTCAAAAGATACTTAGGATAATGCTGGTAATAGAAGTGTTTTTACTGGGGAGGAGGAGTAATGAATACATTTAGTAATTCCATATATTATGATGGAAGTGGCTATAGGATGCAGAAAAAAAGCCTGCTAGATATATGTAATGAAGTAGATAAACCAAGCTATATCTATGATATGAACTATATACTAGATAAGTATCAGAAGTTCATAAAATGCTTTGATGTAGATAATCTTCAAGTATTTTATGCTATGAAAGCCAACTATAATCCGCATATATTAAGAATAATGAAGGAAAATGGTTTGGGTCTTGATGCTGTAAGTCCAGCAGAGGTCCTACTAGGCTTAAAGCTAGGCTTTGATCCGAAGAAGATTTTATTTACAGGCAACAATATGACCGATGAAGAGATGGATATAATTCATAATGAAGGTGTTTTGTTCATTATTGATTCCCTATCTCGTCTTGAAGAGTATGGAAAATCCTATCCAGGCTCAAAGGTAGGCTTAAGAATTAATCCTGATGTTGTGGCTGGGGAAACCCCCATGGTACAGACTGCTGGTGACTTGAGCAAGTTTGGCATTTTGATGAGTGATGTTCCTAAGGCTATTGCCATTTCACAGAAATATAATATCCATATCATAGGACTACATGAGCATACGGGTAGTGGAATATCTGACTTAGATAAGGTAATAGAGGGTATGAAGAGCCTTATAGGCATTGCCAAACCAGAAGACTTTCCTGATTTGGAATTTATAGATTTTGGTGGAGGCTTTAAGGTACCGTATTCATCTGAGGACCTTGAGATTGATTATGTGGAATTTGGTAAAAGAACCACAGACCTATTTAAGGAATTGTGTAACCTATATCAAAGAGATCTAAGCTTGTATTTTGAACCTGGAAAATATCTTGTAGCTGACTCGGGAGCCTATCTTGTTCAGGTTAATACTATAAAGGATAATAGAGGAAGGCTTATTGTAGGCACAAATGGTAGCTTTACACAATTGATTAGACCCATGCTATATGATGCTTACCATCATATAGTAAATCTTAGTAATCCAGAGGGTAGCCCTGAAAGATATGATGTATACGGAAACATATGTGAATCCACAGACTGCTTTGCATTTGAACGAGAGATACCAAAGATCCGTGTAGGTGACTACTTGGCTATAATGAATGCAGGTGGTTATTGTAGATCAATGGCGTCTGAATATAATTTGAGGCCTTTTCCTTCTGAATATCTTTTGTATAATGATGACCTAATAACAAATAAAAAAAGTTTAACCCCTTCAGACCTTGCAGAACGTGTCCTCAAGGATTATGGTTTGTAAAAAGATAAGAAGAAAATGATTTAAGGATGATGGGTTAAACATAAAATTAATAATCGGTGCTTTGAGCAATTTACATTTTGTAAATGCTTCTAGCACCGATTAATTATTATTGCTTACTAGGCTTTAATTCAAATACTGGAGCTTGACAGCTATGATTTTCACAGATGTAATATGTGGTTTTATCACCTATTACTTGATAATCCTTGACATAGTTAGCTATATTATGAAGTTTTTCTTGGTTTTCTTCTGTTTTAACCAGGACAGTCATATTTGGATTATAAGATGAAGCCATATAATTTCTTAGTTCATCAAACTCAGGATTATCTTGAGGATTTTTTTTGACTGTTTTAGTGGTATTCACATTATCATCTTTATTACTGACTACGCATACGATTTCCTTTGATGGATAAAGAGCTTCTAGAAATGCCAATTGGGCAAAGCAGTAAGCCGATGGATAATCCTTGGCCTGACCAGCAAGAAAAACTAGTTGCTTATCAGCATATTCTCTAAACTTAGACTTACCGGTGATATGGGCTAATCTAAGCAGAACATATCCTGCAACTGAATTTCCAGAAGGAATCGCCCCGTCATAGACCTCCTTTGGTCTATAAATTAGATTCTCCGAATTGTTTCCAGTAAGGAAAAATCCTCCATTGATATCATCCCAGAAATCAAGAAGCATCTTGTCTCCTATATCTATAGCCTGCTTAAGATAGTCTATATTAAAGGTTGCATCATATACATCTAGAAGTGCTCGGCAAAAGAAAGCATAGTCATCTAGGTTGCCATTATTTGCAGCTTGCCCTTCGCGGTATCTTACATAGAGGTTTCCTTTCTCATCTATAAGCCTGGTGTTGATAAAGCTAATTGCCCATTCTGCAATATTGGCATAGTCATTATTCTGCAGTATAATAGCTGCCTTAGCATAGGCAGATATCATAAGTGAGTTCCAAGATGTAAGAATTTTGTCATCCTTGTGTAGCTTATAGCGGTTCTGACGGTGGCGATAGATATAATTACATAGCCTTTGAACTCTTTCGTTATCAGGATCAAAATCAGTGGCATGAAGTCGATTAGGAATAGATGATCCCTCAAAATTGCCATCCTTACTTATACTAAAATAATTACAGAAGAAGCTTGCGTCATCATTTTGAAGGACTGCTGTTATTTCTTCTGGTTTAAAGACGTAATACTTGCCCTCAACACCTTCGCTATCGGCATCCTGTGCAGAATAAAAACCCCCTTCTCTATCTGTCATTTCCCTTCTTATAAATTCAAGTATCTGTGTGGCAATGGTTTTGTATAGGGGCTTCTTGGTATATTGGTATGCTTCAAGATAAGTAGATGCTAGTAGGGCATTATCATAAAGCATTTTCTCAAAATGAGGTACAAGCCATTTGGCATCTGTAGAGTATCTTGAAAAGCCATAGCCAATATGGTCATATATACCGCCTTTATACATATTGGTTAGGGTGTTTTCAACCATAAACAAGGCTTGTTCATCTGACTCAAGGTATGAATAGGCTAAAAGAAACATTAACTTGTGGGGAGTAGGAAACTTTGGCTCATTTCCAAAGCCACCATAATTGTGGTCAAAGCTCTGCTTAAGCTGAGTTACTGCTAGATTTATCAAATCCTTTGAAGTTTCTGACTTGTCAGATTTACCTTGAAATTCTTTTTTCATGATCTGAGTAATTCTATTGCCAATCTCTATCATATCTTCCGGTTTGCTAATCCAGTCATGGTGAACTTGCTCTAGTAGATCAATAAGTCCAACAATACCGTACCTAGTATGCTTTGGGATTATTCTCTTCTTTTGCCTTTTGATAAACCTCTAGCATATCAATATAATAGTAAATCATACAATGATATAAAACCAATATGAGGGTAGCTATGATAATTCATGTTGTTAAACAAGGGGAGACCATTTATTCTATAGCCGAGTATTATGATAAATCTGTTGAAAGACTAATTCTAGAGAATGGAATAGATAATCCTAATAACTTAGTTATTGGAGAAACCTTAGTAATTTTATATCCAGAGATAGAACATACAGTGGAGGATGGAGATAGCTTAGCAAGTATTGCGGAAAGTTATAATACCACTATTATTGACCTTTTGAGAAACAACCCCTATCTATCTAATAGAAAAAATATATTTCCTGGGGAGGTTATAGTAATTAAATACAGGGGAGATAAAATCAAACAAATCGCTACTAAAGGTATTGTATATCCTTTTGTAAGTATGGATACTCTTATCAAGACCTTACCCTTTTTAACTTATCTTACAGTCTATTCATATTTTTATACTAACCAGGGAGAAATATTAGGTAATGACGATATGGAGATAATACAAACGGCTAAGTTATATGGAGTAGCGCCATTAATGATGTTAACTACTTATTCAACAAGTCAGGCAGAGGAAATTGAAGTTATTCATAATATTTTAGCTAATGAAGAGTATCAGGACAGCTTAATTAACAACATAGTCTTGACATTATCTAGAAAAGGATATTACGGGGTTGATTTTAATACACCATATATTAAACCGGATGATCGCCCCCTGTATGTGGACTTTATAAGAAAGCTTTCAAGCCAGCTTCGTGCAAGAGGTTATATGTTTGTTATAAGTATTAGTTTAAGTGTATTTGAATTATTATTAAATATAAAATATCCTGATCTGCAGTATAGTGAGCTTGGAGTCCTAGCTGATAGTGTTATAATAATTTCATATGAGTTTGGATTTTCTTTTGGTATTGCGCCAACTGTGGCATCCTTTGATACCATAAGAAATTTAGTTGAATATATGGTAGGTCATATATCCTCTGACAAAATAGATTTTGGTATCTCTACTATAGGATATATATGGAGCCTGCCATATATAGACGGTGTAACAAGGGGGCAATCCCTGAGCTATGATTCAGTCATAGATTTAGCTAGAGAGGTTGCTGCCGAGATACAATATGATGATGTTACCAAGGCTTCTTATTTTCAATTTTATTCACAAAATGAATATATAGTTAGATTTAGGGATGCCAGAGGAATTAATGCTATACTAAGTATAGTTCCCACCTTTGACCTTGATGGTGTTGCGTTATGGAATGTAATGTTTTTTTATAATCAGCTATGGCTAGTCCTGAACTCTCAATTTGAAATAGTAAAAATCAATTCAACTAGTAGCCAGGAAAATCCTACAAGTTAAATTACTAAGATAAATGTGATAACATCACAGAATGTTAATTAGTATCCTGCTATAGTATAATCACCAAGATAATAAATAGGTAAATAATAAACAGTAAAAATATAGTTAATTATGAAGGAGGAAATAATATGGCTGCTATTACAATAACAAAACAAAATTTTGAACAAGAGGTGCTACAATCAAAAGAGCCAGTATTACTTGATTTTTGGGCTTCCTGGTGTGGACCATGCAGAATGGTTTCTCCTACAATAGATGAGATAGCAAAGGAAACCGAAGGAATTAAGGTAGGTAAGATTAATGTAGATGAGGAAAGTGAGCTGGCGGCACAGTTTAGCGTCATGAGTATCCCTACCCTTATGGTAGTCAAGGAAGGTAAGGTATCAGCCACAGCAGTAGGGGCTCGTCCTAAAAACGATATTTTAAGAATGTTAGAGCTATAAAAAATGTTTGATGAATTGACTAAAATATTCCTCTAGGTTATACTATTAATGTAATAATATCCATATCTATAAAAGCCTTAAAAGGTGTTTTATGAAAGGAGAAATGAAATTGCAAAAAGAACCGAAGTTTTTTAAGTGTAAGCACTGTGGAAATATCATAGAAAAGCTCTATGACTCTGGAGTATCGGTAGTATGCTGTGGCGAGGACATGGAGAGAATGGTTGCAAATACAGTTGATGCATCACAAGAAAAGCATGTGCCTAGTGTATCCGTAGTTGGCAATATTGTTCAGGTTGATGTAGGTGAAGTTCTCCATCCAATGGAAGAGAAGCATTATATCATGTGGATTTATCTTCATACTAAGAATGGTGGTCAGAGGAAGGATTTAGTTCCAGGCCAAGACCCTAAAGCAGTATTTGCAATAGAAGATGATGAAGTTATTGCGGTTTATGAATATTGCAATTTACATGGTTTGTGGAAAAAAGAAATCTAGGGGAATAGGTTATACCTAATTTAATAATAAGATAAGAAAAAATACATGCATTAATTTATGCATGTATTTTTTGTGCTTTCTATGGATTTTATTGGGGATGTAAAGTATAATGTCTTAAGGAGGGGTCTTATGAGCGTAGAAAAACCATATTATCAGGAAACATTGAGATTTTGGAAGGACTTAAAAGAGGAACAAAAGACCTTACTAAATCAGTCAATAATAAAAAAACATTTTAATAAGGGAGAGGCCATGCGGACCAGTTCAGATAACTGCTCAGGTCTATTTCTTATTGAAACTGGCCAGGTAAGGGCATATATAGTTTCTGAAAATGGTAAGGAGATAACTCTTTATAGATTATTTGAAAGAGACCTTTGTATATTTTCTGCTTCTTGCATTATGAGAAATATTAGCTTTGATATATTTATTGAGACTGAAAAAGATACTGAGGCTTATCTTATTCCTACACCCATATTTGATAAGCTGTCTAAGGAGTCAATGGCAGTACAGGCCTTTACAAATGAGCTTATGGCTTCTAGATTTTCCGAGGTTATGTGGATAATGGAGCAGGCCCTATTCATGACCTTAGATAAAAGACTTGCTATATTTTTAATAGACCAATCTAACATAGATGAAAGTGATAGTATTGAGATTACCCATGAGAGGATAGCTAACCACCTAGGATCTGCTAGGGAGGTTGTATCTCGTATGCTAAAGTATTTTCAGGATGAGGGTATGGTTTCTCTTAGCAGAGGGCTTGTTCATATAACAGATAGAAAGAAGTTAGAAGAGCTCACCATGTACTAGTTTTATATGTTAGAAAGTGTAGTTATTTTGAATGTAATGGGAAGAAGCAATCATTACATAAAATGTTTGGTTAAGGATGTGCAATAAAATAGATTGATAAAATTTATGAAGGAGGTAGACAGATGCGTTTGACATTTTTAGGTGCTACTCATGAGGTGACTGGAAGTTGTTTTTTTCTAGAGGCATGTGGAAAAAACATATTGATTGATTGTGGTATGGAACAGGGAAGGGACTCGTTTGAAAATCAAGAATTACCAATACCCGCAGCTTCGGTAGATAGTGTACTACTGACCCATGCCCATATAGACCATTCAGGTAAGTTGCCTATGCTGTATAGTCAAGGATTTAGAGGGGAAATACATGCAACGAGTGCAACCAGTGCCTTATGTGATATTATGCTTAGAGACAGTGCCCATATACAGATGTCGGAGGCGGAATGGCGAAACAGGAAGGGTAAACGTGCGGGGGGAAAAGCCTTTGTACCCATCTATAATATGGAAGATGCTATGGCGACTGTACGTATGTTTGTCCCCCATGAATATGGTGAGAAATTTGCACTGTGTGATGGAATAGAGATACGATTTACGGATGTAGGTCATCTTCTAGGCTCGGCTAGTATAGAGGTGTGGATTACAGAGGAAGGGATTACCAAGAAAATTGTTTTTTCTGGAGACATTGGTAATATAGACCAACCGCTTATTAATAATCCCCAGTATATCAAAGAGGCAGATTATGTTGTTATGGAATCAACCTATGGAGATAGAAACCACGATGTGCCTCCTGATTATATAAGTGAATTAACTAAGATTATACAGGAGACCTTTGACAGAGGGGGTAATCTTGTTATACCTTCATTTGCAATAGGAAGAACTCAGGTCCTCTTATATTACATCAGACAAATAAAGGAAGACAAACTAATAAAGGGACATGGTAATTTTAAGGTGTATGTTGACAGTCCCCTAGCTATAGAGGCTACACATATCTACGAAAAAAACTTTTTTGGGTATTTTGATAAGGAATCCATGGACCTAATTCGCGCTGGAATTAATCCAATCAAATTTCCTGGCCTAAAAACATCTATAACCTCAGACGAGTCTAAGGCTATCAACTATGATGATGACCCTAAGATTATTATATCAGCTGCAGGGATGTGCGATGCAGGAAGGATAAGACATCATCTTAAGCATAATCTTTGGAGAGAGGAAAGTACCATACTTTTCGTTGGACATCAATCTGAGGGAAGCTTAGGAAGGATAATCCTTGATGGTGCCCCTGAGGTGAAGCTTTTTGGTGAGAACATAGCAGTTAACGCCCATATCCGTAGGCTAAGGGGAGTTAGTGGCCATGCTGATAGAGATGGTCTTATAAAGTGGCTAAGCTCCTATGAGAATAAGCCAGAGAAAGTGTTCGTAGTTCATGGAGATGAACATGTATGCAAAATGTTTACTGAACATATAAGTCAAGATTTGGGCTATGATGCATATGCACCATATAGTGGCACCGTAGTCGATCTTTTAAGAAATGTAATAGTTGTAGAGGGATTAAGAATTCCAGTTGAGAAGGGAGTTAAAACTAAGCCTTCAACAGTATTCGACAGACTTCTTGCTGCAGGAAAGAGACTTATGGTTGTTATTCAACGTAACAAAGGTGGCACCAACAAGGACCTGACCAAACTAACCAATCAAATCAATTCTCTTTGTGATAAGTGGGATAGGTAAGGGAAGAAGAAAAATACTTGAAAAGCTGGAACTTTTACCAGAGATAAAAAAACATAATATAAGATGGAGGAAGAGGTATGGGATGTTTGGGTAATTTTATTTGGTTTATATTTGGGGGTTTCTTTAGTGGACTAAGCTGGATACTTGCGGGTTGCTTATGGTGTATCACTATTATTGGGATACCGATAGGCTTGCAGTGTTTTAAGTTTGCAAGTCTAAGCTTCTTCCCCTTTGGAAAAGAGATTGTATATGGAGGGGGAGCGGGCTCTTTAATTCTAAATATTATATGGATAATTGTAACTGGGATTCCTATGGCAATAGTTTCAGCTGTATTTGGTATAATCTTTTGTATAACTATAATTGGAATACCTTTTGGTTTACAGCACTTTAAGATTGCTAAGCTGGCTTTGATGCCCTTTGGTGCTACTATTAGATAATTTTTATAAAAAATGACTTGCGGTGTTAGCTTGATTTTTGTATTGTGATTTATCATACTATGGGTTACAATATAGATGAAAATATTATTCTTATTGATAGCCTGAATAGATAAAAAAGACCTTGGGCAAGTAAGTTTACCTCCCGTGATTACACAGAATGTTTGATAAGATTATTGACATCAGTAACTTGATTAACAGAATTGTAAAAGCGTATTGTTTGTTTAAAGATAGGAGGTTATATTATGGAAGGAAGAGCAATTAAAATCCATGCACCAGAAAGCAAGAAGGTAACGTTAAAGGTTATACCAGGTCATTTTGCTACGTCTCATTCCCATATCAATCTTTACATTGACCTGGCGACTATGAGAACCCGTTTAAGTGAAGCCTCAGAGGCTGCCCGTGTTATGTCTCTTCATTATGTGAATAATGTTGTAGTTGACACTATAGTTTGTTTGGACAATTGTGAGGTTATTGGAGGCTTCCTAGCACAAGAGCTTACAGCTGCAGGAATCCGGTCTATGAATGCCCATCAGACTATGTATATCGTAACACCAGAGTTTAACACCAATGGGCAGATGGTATTTCGAGATGGCAACCAGTCAACAATTTATAATAAAAAGGTTCTCCTTTTAGTAACATCAGTTACAACAGGTGATACCCTAAGACGTAGTCTAGAATGTATAAAATATTACGGAGGCCAAGTAAATGGTATAAGTGCAATCTTTTCTGCATTAGATAAGGTAGAGGGAATGAAGGTTAACTCAATATTTAGAAAAATCGATCTTCCTGATTACCAAAGCTATGATATTGGTGAATGCCCACTCTGTAAATCAGGCCAGAGGTTAGAGGCCATTGTCAATGGGTACGGATATATGAGATTATAGTATATCTGTATATTTAGAATTATTTGAATAAAATAGAATTCATATTATAATTACCAAGAGCTGCTTTTTAAGCGGCTCTTTTTATGCAATAGGAGATCTTGTTCTATTAGATAAAAACGCTCTGCTAAGGATGCGCACTCCCGCATTTGGTATATTGCCAGCAAGCTGGCCAGGCTCGGTGGGAGAGATTCGTAAGAAAAGTTGGGACGCAGACACTATGAAAGGTTATATAGAGGAATGAGCGGTTGAAATCGCAAATTATATCATTGAGAATAACAAAATATTGCCCTATTTTGAAAATAGATATACTAGATAGAAATATGACGATACACTTATATCCAGCGTATCGTCATATTATTAAATTTTTGGTGCAAGATATAGTTTGGGTGCCTCTTATCGACCAGCTAACATATCATCATTAATAACTTCATCTAGTACCTATTAGTTAAACACAGGGTTCACCATTTGCATTTTTGTTATGCCTTTGCTCAAAATAGTTATAAATAGTTTCATCTGAAAGTGCAAGCATTATTTCAATAAATATTTGCTCCACTTCACCATAACTATAGTTTTTGGATTTCAAATAAACATCCAAATAGCAATTAGGGTCAATGTCAGTTACGGTTATATTGCTTATATAGCTAAACTCTTTCTTTAAATCATTTTTAAAGTCAAAGAATATTTTATTATATATTCTGTTTCTAATCATCAATATACCAATAATAACAAGTAAAAAAGCCAAAATATAGCGCCACTTTAATCGTTTTTTTACTATCAGATAAACAACTATGAATATAGATGCAAAAATAATAATCAGAGCAAAAAGAATCCTCACAGTATGATACTATCCATGATTTTTATTTCCCCTGTATCAATAACTATTAACATAATTTGGGACAACTTATTCTTTAGTATAGTACTTTATAAGGAATGTTTTGTCAATGGCGGTCTTTTGCGCAAATCTTTGATTTTTTACTTTTCCAAGCTTTCAATGTACTACCACTAAATTCCCCTGCATACAATGTAACAACAACGAAAATAAGGGGGAATGCGTTCCGCAAGTAAAGTTGGGACGCAGACACTATGAAAGGCTATATAGAGGAACGAGCGGTTGAAATCGCAAATTATATCATCGAGAATAATGCGACTGTGAGGCAAACCGCAAAACAGTTCGGTATATCGAAATCAACCGTACATAAGGACGTAACGGAACGCCTTACCCAAATTAATCCATCACTGGCCGAAAAGGCAAGAGTCGTATTAGACCTCAATAAGTCGGAGCGCCATATCAGGGGTGGTATGGCCACAAAGGAGAAGTATTTACAAAAAGCCAAATACAACTAGCATATAGTTAATTAAAAATGAATTTACTAAGAAAGGTATCTTTATGTGAGAAATAGAATTCACGTAGGGTGCCTTTTTTGTAAATGGAATATTATTATCGATATTATATATTAATCACAAAGCATTAGTTAGTAAAAAAGTTAAGTCCATTAAGGAGCTTATTTATAGTATTAAAGGCTACTAATCCTACTGATTTGGACTATTTATTTTAACCATATTGTGCTAAAATAGTATATAAGAAGTCACTTTACTATATTGATATGGAGGAATTTTAAATGTTTTGTGTGGGATGTGGAAATAAAATTGAATCAAGCTATAAGTTTTGTGAGATATGCGGGACAAAGAATCGTAGTTATGTTAAGGATGCGGTAGATCCTCCTTATGTAGAACACCAGCCAGAGGTATCTGTAGATACGCCAATTCAGCAGGCAGATACGCCAGAAATAAATATACATCAGGAAATACCAGTGGAGGTAGCGGAGCCACAATTTGGTGCTTCAATAGAATCACAGATTAATACAGAAGTAGCAGCAAGTCAAGAAACAACTGCTAATGAAATGACGATGCTTAATAAGTTGGATGAAGTATCTAATGAACAGGTTACTGATAAACACGTTAAGAAGATTGGGATAGGAGTTAAAATTGCTTCTGTTTGTTTGTCCATTCTGGCCTTAATCGTTACATTGCTATTCTTATCCACACTATTTGTTAAGACAAGCTTGTCAACCAAGGTAATGAAAAAGGCATTCCAAAAGATTGATTATATCAATATTGAACTGGATAATATCCTAGTTGATGGTTGGAGTTATATATATGAGGGAGATACAGCAGCTGATATTATCTATAACGTATTGTATGATAGAACCTTTTTAGGATTGTCAAAAAATGAAGTTGAGGAGATTTTAGAGAAAGCGACCTTCTCTGACTATCTATCAGATAAACTATCACAATATGCTAAGTATGCGATATCTGGTTCTAGGACAAATGAGATATCGGCTCGAGAAATTGTACGGTTGGTAGAGGATAACAAGGATGTTTTTGAGGACGTTGCTGGAATAGAGATTAGCTCTAGTGACCTAAAGGGGCTTGAGAGGTATCTGAAGGAGGAAGAAATACTAGAGAGCATATCACTTGATAATATTGATACAATCATAGAAGAAAACAATATAGAGTGGGTTCATAAACTATTTGCTAATACTACCTTGATGATAGCAGTGATTGTCTCAGGAATTTTTCTATTGGGACTTATAATCTGGATATCTTATCTACACCGAAGTATCAAAGCCCCACTTAGCTATATCGGAATTCCTATTCTGATAGTCGGCTTCCTATTTACATTGGTAATGCTAGCAGGATATATCATAAAGGCAAGCCTGTTTGGTGAAATTGAAGATATCTATACTTTGATTAAGCCCATATTATCAGGAGTTTTCATTAGAGGTATAATATTCGGTGCCACAACAAGTGTAGTTGGTCTAATTATGGTAATTGCTTATAAAAGAATCAGAAAATCGGAAAAGTGTAAAAATACAATTATTAATCCAATCAATTAGGTTAAGAATATTAAGTAATAACGTGATAACTGTACATAATGCTGTCATGGAAGACCTTACTAAAATTAATCTATCGCTGGCCGAAAAGACAAGAGTTGTATTAGACCTCAATAAGTCGGAGCACATATCAGGAGTGGTATGGCCACAAAGGAGAAGCAATTACAAAAAGTCAAATACATCATAATAAAAAACATGAGATATATCCGCTTCCAAGTACTTTTAGAAAATTAATTCTGGAACCTAAAGACTTATTACAGATAACCTATATACATATTATAAAGTTCTGATGTATTTGATATAAGGGACAAGAATTATAATTCCTGTTTATTAATTGCCTTAATCCATTTACCACTTCTTAATCTAAAGATGCACCATATTGCTTTGACTATCTGGTCGCTTTTTAGGCAGAAGTATATCCAGTAGGCAGACCAATTCCAGACCAGACCTGCAAGATAGCCTAAAGGTATAGACAAGATCCATAGGAATAAGATATCAGCTAGCATTAAAAACTTTGTGTCTCCACCACCTCGCAAAACGCCCTTTGTGAGGATACTGTTCATAGATTGAAATACTACTATTATTGCAATAGATCTCATAAGTTCTATTGCAATAGTCTTTGTTTCATCTGTTATATTGTAGAAGTTTACTACAGTATTGCTAAGTGCTAGGATAATAGCCCCCGACATGGCTCCTATTATTATCCCTAACATTAAAAAGGTATAAGCCTGCTCCTGTGCCTTCTTCTTTTTTCCTTCTCCTAAGGTGTGGCCAGTTATGATACTGCCGGAATGACATACACCTTGTATAAATACTGTGGTTAATTGCTGGGTAACAACAGTTATAGAATTAGCAGACACAAAATCCTTACCTATTCTTCCCATAACCATGGCAACCGCTGAGTTACCTAGGGCAAGCAAGATGTCTGAAATAAATACAGGTATACTCACTGTTATATAATCACGAACAATAGATTTACAATTCATAAAAATGTCTTTTAGGCGATAGCCTATTTTTTTATCATAAAAGAAAAAGTAAATGCAGATAACTGAAAACTCAAATATTCTTCCTAGAAAAGTACCAAGAGCAGCTCCTTCTGTACCCATGGCTGGTGCTCCAAAATTACCGAATATAAACATATAATTAAAAAATACATTTATAAAAAACGCACCTATAGAAGCTAATAATGGAATCTTAACCTGTCCCACACTTCTTAGTATAATAGTACAGGTCAAAGACAAACCAAGCAATATGTAACAGGGTATCATCCACTTATAGTAAAGAATACCTTGCTCTATTACTTCTATGTCACTTGTATAGATTCGCATAAGAAATGAAGGCGATATTATAGTTACTGCCATAAATAATGCTGATAATAGGATGCAAAATCTAAGCATTATTGTAATGGTTTTCTTTAGTGATTCTTTATCTTTCATGCCCCAAAATCGTGAGGTCAAAACACTGGCCCCCATAGATATGCCCATACATCCAATATGGAAGATGGTGATAAATTGGTTGGCTAAAGCAGTTCCAGATAATGCGTTTTCTCCTAGTGAACCAATCATGATATTATCGGTCATATTTACCCCAATAGTAATTAGACTTTGTAATGAAATTGGTATTGCAATTGCCGCTGTTTTTTTATAAAAGTTTTTATCTCTAACGAATAATCTCAATTGTTACATCCTCTCTGTCTATATATTTATAGAAAAAGTTTGATTATTAAACTTAAATAATTAATCGACTTAAGCATTATAGCATATGTATGAAAATTTTTCTTCTACAATCTGTTGCTATTAAGTTAATATTAAGCTTGCAATTAATAATAGTGGTTGTTTTTTGATTTAATATACCTTAAGTGTGATAATAGACTTTGATGGAATGCAAGCTTGTATTTTATTGTTGTTTATTTCTACATCTTTAAAATCCTTAATAACAACTTCTTCTGGATTATCGAAAGTGTTTCTGCCATTTATATGATTAGATGTCAGAATGGTTCCTGAGATTTTATTCTTACTTACTCCTATAAGGTCACAATCTATTTTAACATCATTATTGGGGTCTAGATTACAAATTGAAATATGAATATTACCGTCTGAATCTATTGATGATGAGAGGCTAAGCTGATCTATTTTCTTATCACCATAGCAGTAATGGGTTTTCGTAAAGCTTGTTTCTAGTAATTGGGCATCTTGGTGGACAGAAAACATTTTAAACACATGGTAGGTGGGAGTGAGAATAATCTTATCCCCATCAGTTAAGATTACAGACTGTAATACATTAATCATCTGTGCTATGTTGGCCATCTTAACACGGTCACACCTATTGTTAAATATATTAAGATTTATACCTGCGACTAAGGCATCCCTTAGGGTGTTTTGCTGGTATAGGAAGCTTGGATTAGTACCTGGCTCTACTTGATACCAGGCACCCCATTCATCTACAATCAAACCCACTCGTTTTTCGGGGTCATATTTATCCATTATATCAGTATGCTTTGAAATCAGTTCATCCATATATAATGTCATCTCTAATATATCAAACCATTCTTTTTCATTAAATTCAACTGCAGAACCCTTGGGCTGGCTCCAGTCTAAGGGCATAGTATAATAATGTAGGCTTAAGCCGTCCATATATTTACCAGCATTTTTCATAAGAACCTCAGTCCAATTAAAATCATCTGCACTTGGTCCACAAGCTATCTTATATAACTTGTCCTTGCTGTAATTACCAAGGTAGTTGGAGTATCTGCGATATTCATCAGCATAATATTCTGGCCGCATTTGTCCGCCGCATCCCCAGTTTTCGTTGCCTACTGCAAAGTACTTTAATTTCCAAGGTTTTTCTCTACCGTTTTTTCTTCTTAGCTTTGTCATTGGTGAAATACCGTCGAAAGTAATATATTCTACCCACTGTTGCATTTCTCTAACTGTCCCACTGCCTAGATTGCCACAAATAAAAGGTTCTGCACCAATGAGCTCACAAAACTCCAAGAACTCATGGGTTCCAAAATGGTTATTTTCAACCACCCCTCCCCAATTTGTATTAATCATTGAGGGCCTGCTATCATAGGGGCCGATACCATCCATCCAGTGGTAATTATCAGCAAAGCACCCACCTGGCCATCTTAATATAGGTATTTTCATTTCCTTTAAAGCATTCACCACATCTTTCCGTATTCCGTTAATATTGGGAATTGATGAGTTTTTGCCGACCCAGATTCCTTCATATATACCAGAGCCTAAATGTTCAGCAAAATGCCCATAAATATTTTTGTTGATAATACCCTTTTTTTGCTCAGAATTAATTGTTATTTTGATATAATATCACCAAGTTAAACGATTTACAAGTTAAAAACTATAGAGTATTATTAATTGCTTACTAATAGCAATTTTAAGGGGGAAAGTATTGTGAGCTCATCCAGTAAAAGCAAAAAAATGAGGAGCTATAAGGAGTTTTTGCTAATTCTACCTTTTTTGATTTTAGTAGCCGTATTTTCATATTATCCTTTATATGGATGGATATATGCCTTTTTTGATTATCAACCACCCTTACCCTTTTCTTGGGATTCTTTTGTAGGAACAAAGTGGTTTAAAATATTATTTCAGAATAAATCCTATTTTAAGCAAACCTTGCAAGTGCTTAGAAATACTTTTGCAATGAGTGGTATTGCACTCTTATTTTCATGGCTTCCAATGTTTTTTGCGATTTTTCTTAATGAAATCAAGAATTTACGTTTTAGAAAATTCGTTCAGACAGTTACAACCTTGCCCAACTTCATTAGCTGGGTTTTGGTATATTCAGTGGCCTTTCTTCTTATGAGTAACAATGGTATGTTCAACTCTTTTGCAATGGATATAGGCTTGATAGATACGCCAATAGATTTTTTGAAATCTAACCAGCATATATGGTTTAAAATGTGGCTTTGGCTTACTTGGAAGAATCTTGGCTGGGCGGCTATTATGTATATTGCTGCAATTTCTAGTATTGATACTGAGTTATTTGAGGCGGCTAGGGTGGATGGCGCTAGTCGCCTTAGGATAATACGTCATATAACAATTCCTAGTTTATTGCCTACATTTTTTGTACTTCTACTTCTTAATATATCAAATTTTCTAAACAATGGTATGGAGCAATACTTTGTATTCCAGAACTCGTGGAATAGAGAATATATTCAGGTTTTAGATTTGTATGTCTATAATTTATCTACTAGTAAACCACCAGTATATTCTGTGTCAACTGCCTTGAGTATGTTGAAGAGTATTGTAAGCTTAGTTCTACTGTTCGGTGCCAATACCTTCTCTAAGGTGGTACGTAAGCAAAGCATATTGTAAAGGAGTATATTATGAGTAAGGAGAAGAAGATAATAGCTAATAAAAGAAAACCAATGAAACACAGTATAAGTGACCGTGTGTTGGATTTGATAAATTATACAGTATTTTCTCTATTTGCATTTGTTTGTGTTTATCCCTTCTATTATATATTTATAAACACAATCAGTAATAATAAGTTAAGTGAAAGTGGGGCTGTTATATGGTACCCCAAGGACATGCATCTTAAAAACTACATAGATGCTGTTAAAATACCAGGACTTGGCCAAGCTGCATTTATATCAGTGTCAAGAACTGTTATAGGAACAGCCTTAACCGTGTTTGTTGCAGCATTTCTAGGATATATGTTTACAAGGGAAACCTTATTTAAGCGTAAGTTATGGTATAGATTTGTGGTTATAACTATGTATTTTAATGCAGGAATTATCCCTTGGTATTTAACCATGATGAACCTTGGCCTTACTAATAACTTTTGGGGCTATATCCTTCCTGCAGTTGTGTCACCTTTTTATATTATTTTAACAAAGACCTTTATTGAAGCGATCCCAAGGGAGCTACAGGAGGCTGCAGAAGTAGATGGTGCCGGAGTCTTAACTATATTTTATAAGATAATGTTGCCTATATGTAAGCCTATATTGGCAACGGTTGCAATCTTTTCCGCTGTGGGACATTGGAACTCGTTTCAAGACACCTTACTTCTTATGACTCAAGAAAAATATTATACCTTACAGTTTATACTATATAGGTATCTGCAGTCGTCCCAGTCCCTGTCCTCAATTATTAATGCAACGGCAGGTACAGAGGTGGCAGCCAACATACAGACTCAGACATCCATAAGAATGACAGTTACTATAATCGTGGCACTACCTATTATATTAGTTTATCCTTTCTTTCAGAGATTCTTTGTTAAAGGAATTATGATTGGAGCGGTTAAGGGATAAGATAGAGGCTACAATGAAATAAATGATATCCTTTTATTAAAAGGAATCATAATAAATGAATAATAATTTTTAAGAGGAGGAGGAGGAATATGAAAAAGCAATTTAGATTTATTATTGTTGCGATGCTGGTTATGGCAATGCTTGTAACTGGATGTGGCAAAAAGGACAAAAAGGACAAAGATACAGGTCTTGGCACAGGTTCTGACCTAGAACACATGGTAATTGAGGTTTATTCCCAACCTGCCAACTTCCAGGGAGAACAACCAGGTTGGACAGCTAAAATATTAAAGGATAAATTTAACATTACCCTTAATATTATAGCTCCACAGGTAGCTGGAGGAGATATTTTTGCGGCTCGTTCTGCATCTGGATTCTTAGGTGACCTTGTTGTACTAGATAACGCTGATATTCAGGCATGTATAAAATCAGGATTGATTTATGATGTTTCTGACCATATGAAGAAGATGACTTCTTTTGAAGAGTTTAAAAATCAGCTAGATGTATATAACTCTTCCTTGGATGGAGTAGGAGAAGGAGTATATTATGCATGGCCTACAGAAATGACTAATACTAGTCCTACTACATTTACACCGACTATTCCTGGAACAGCTCCAACTATTCCTTGGGATTATTATGCTGAGGTAGGAGCTCCTGAGATGGAAAACCTTTCAGACTTAGTAAAGACTCTTCGTGCAATTCAAGACCTACACCCAACTAACGCCGCTGGTGATCCTAGCTATGGTATTACATTATGGCCAGACTGGGATGGAACTTCTATTGAGAATGTAAACCAGCTTACAAAATGGTATGGACAAGAGGTTAATGGTTCGATTCTTTTAGATACATCTGGCAACATGATAGAGTTAACAGATGACAGCGGAGCATATCGTAGGATATTACAGTTCTTCTTTGAAGCTAATCAAGCTGGTGTTGTAGATCCTGACTCAGGAACACAGAACTGGGATTCAGTTAACTCTAAGTTTAATTCTAAGAGGGCCTTCTTGATTTGGAATGACTGGCAGCAGGGCTTCTGGAATACAACAGAACGTGGTAATAATAGAGAGAACTATATGATGGTTCCAATTAATGATATGAATATCTATCAGCCATCAGATCCTTTCTTTGGTAGTGGAAGAGCATTTGCAGTTGGTACTAAAGACCCTGCAAAACAGGAAAGAGTAATGATGCTTTTAGATTGGATGTCAAGTCCTGATGGATTAGAGACTATACATGGTGGTATTAAAGGGTTTAACTACGAAGATGCACCAGATGGTAAGGGCTATATTCGTACTCCTATAGGAGAGACAGCTCTTATGGATAACTCTCCTGTACCTGAAGAATTTGGTGGAGGCCTATATGCTGACGGTATGCTTCAGATTAACCAATGGATGCAGGCGGGTGTTGCTACTAATCCAAAGACTGGTTATGGCTACGTAGGAAATTTATGGCCAGCAGAGGTTGAGAAAGCTAAGACAGCAACTACTAAGGAATGGTCTGAGCGTTTTGACGCTGAGAACCCAGTTGACTACCTAATTAAGAACAACAAAACAACTGTAGTACCATTTGTTAATGTAAATCTTGCACCAGATACTACAGATATAGCATTGATTAGAAGTAATTGCGCAACCTTGGTTAAGGATGCATCATGGAAGATGGTTTTTGCTAAGGACCAGGCTGAGTTTGATTCCATCTGGAATACTCTCAAAGAAGACTTAGATGGTTTTGACTGGAATAAGCTAGTAGAGTTTGATAAAGAGAAGCTTCAGGTGCTAGTTGATGAAAGAGCAAAAGCCTTAAACTCCAATTAATACTAAGCTACATTAATCTTTCTCATAGAGTAAAGGGGGGTGCTGTATTTTGCACTCCCCTTTAAATGTTTACATAATAAATCAAAGCTCTGCTAAGGATGTGCAAAATCTTTGGGGTAAGTGGTTGTTTTATAAAAAACACTAGTAATTATCTACTAGTTTAAAGTAAGAAGAAGGAGAAGAAAGAATGGGACTTATTAATTACACTTTTTTTTCTCATGTTTTGAGAGAACAGGTAAAGGTTTCTCTTGTATTACCTACCTATAGTCGGTGGAATAATAATGGAAGTGTAGAAGAGTTTTATAAAAGGGGAAAAAAATATAAAACTCTTTATGTATTGCATGGGGGCTCTGATGATTGCACCACCTATTACAGAAATACAAATATTGAAAGATATGCAGATGGTAATTGCTTTGCGGTTGTAATGCCTGAGGTTAAGAATAGTTTTTATAGTAATATGAAACATGGCCCCAAATATTTTGATTACTTATCAAAGGAATTGCCTAAGGTTATGGAGGCGGTTTTTCCTCTTTCAGATAAAAGAGAAGACCGATATGTGGTAGGAAATTCTATGGGTTCTCATGGGGCCTTCAAATGGGTTTTAAATTGCCCTGAGTTTTTTAATGCGGCGGCAGGAATGTCTGGTGTAGGAGATGTAGAGGAAATGGGATTTTTTGAAGGAAGGGCAGTCGGTTCTGTAGCAAACGCCTTTGGTAGTGTAGAAGATTATAGAGGAAGTATAAATGACCTAAAAAAACTGGCTAAGGATCTGGCTGAATCAGACATAGTAAAGCCCCGCTTGTTTAGTTGTTGTGGAACTGAAGATTATCCCTATTATCAAGGGACAGTTTTATATAAAGAATATGCAGATGAAATAGGGCTTCCTTTAACTTATGAGTCAGGACCTGGTGGCCACACTTGGGAGTTTTGGGATCATTGGCTAGTTAAAATTATTGGTTGGATGGGATTGACTGCTGTAAAGGAGGGCGAGTAGTATGGGTTTAATGCATTTTAGTTTTTTACCCCAGAGCCTGGGATTTCATTCAAATGTATATCTTATATTGCCATATGATAGTAGTATGGATATGAGGCCTTATAAGCATTTATATTTGCTTCATGGTGGGGCAGGAAATGCACAGGACTGGACAAGATATACAAGTATTGAACGTTATGCAGAGGAAAACAATATTGCTGTAGTAATGCCTGAAGTTGGAGGGAGTAGTTTTTACGCCGACATGGTTTATGGATATAATTATTATACCTATTTGACAGAAGAATTACCCATGGTATTAAACTCGTATTTTCCGTTTTCAGATAAAAGACAAGACCGTTTTGTTGCAGGCTTATCAATGGGAGGATACGGGGCCTACAAATGGGCTTTTGATAAACCGGAATATTTTTCAGCAGCAGGTAATTTCTCTGGTTTTTCATTTACTGATGAGCTCTTTAATGGGGACTTGCCTATTTCAAAGGAGGCAAGGCTAGGAGAAAATGGTATATGCAATCTTGCATGGGGGTCATATGAGAATATGTTAGGAAGTAAAAATGATACTAGGTATATGGTAAGCAATGCAGTTAAAAACAAGCTAGACTTGCCAAGAATGTATGCTGCCATGGGTAGGGAAGACTTTAGCTATGAATATGGACAAAGATACTTAAAATTTATGGAAAGCAACGGAATTAGAGTAAAATATGATGAAGTATCAGGAGGACATGAGTGGAAGGTATGGGATATTGCTGTTAATAACTTTATAAAATGGGCCTTGGAAAAGGATTCTATATAAAATGATATAGTGGACAAGGAGGGTTATTATGTCTAGATTTAAAAAGATGGATGATTTACTAAAGCGGTTTTCTGAAAATTCTATACCAGGAAGTGCCTGTACTATAATGAAAAAGGACGAAATAATATACCAAGGTTATGCAGGTTATGCTGACTTAGATACAAAACAAGAGATTGATAGTAGATCAATTTTCAGGCAGGCATCGACCACAAAGCTATTTACCTATGCTATAATAGGTATGTTATATGAGGAAGGAAGGTTTTTGCTTTCTGATCCTATATATGAATATCTACCTGAATGGAGGCATGTAAAAAAGTATCATACAGGGCCAGATAATAAGCTTGAGATAGTTGATCTTGAGAATCCTATTACTATAAAAGATGTAGTAACTATGGCATGTGGATTGCCATACTGTATGTTCCCTGATCTAAATTCTGATCAACCAGTTGTTGTAGCTATGAGTGAAGCCCTTCTTTCTATTATGGGAGATAAAAAACCAAACCTTAGAGAAGAAGTCCGTGTAATGTCTAAGGTACCTGTATTATTTGAACCAGGTACCCGTTGGTTGTATGGATTTGGTAGTGAAATCACAGGAGCCATAGTGGAAGAAATCACGGGTAAGTCCTTACGTATTGTATTTGAGGAAAGGATTATTGAACCATTAGGTTTAAAAGACACTAGCACATATATTACAGATCATAACCGTTCACAGGTGGTTAAGAACTATTCTAAAGCTGATAATGGTAGTCTTATAAAGATGGAGGCTGATTCAGATGCAGACTATAATCCTGAATTAACACCTATAGGAGCAAGGCCTAGCTTGCTATCAAGTTCTAATGAATTTGCAGTGTTTATGCAGATGCTTTCAAATGGAGGTAGTTATAAGGGAGAGAGGCTACTTGGCCGAAAAACTGTTGATTTATTGCGAACTAATTATTTGAATGAGACACAATTAAGGGATTATAATTATAATAATCCTTACCTTGCAGGCTATGGCTATGGCTTAGGCTTTAGAACTTTAATGGATAAGGCGGCAGCTAATCATAATGGGTCTCTAGGAGCCTTTGGATGGACTGGTGGATCTGGAATATGGGTAGAAGCTGATCCAAAAGAGGAGCTTGCAATTGTATATATGCATAATATGAGACCTAATGAAGAACTTTATCATCATTTAAGAGTACGTTCGGTCGCATATGGATGTCTTGATTAGTATTCAATCTATGGTATTATAATTTTATTATATAATAATAAGGAGAAAGTATATGGCAAAGATAACATTTTTAGGTGCTGGGTCTACTGTATTTGCAAGAAATGTATTAGGAGATTGCATGTGTACCCCCAGCTTGCAGGATGCAGAGATTGCTTTGTATGATATTGATCCTAAACGTTTGGAAGAATCAGAGGTTATACTTCAGGCAATTAATAAAAACGTTAATTCTTCAAGAGCAAAGATATATACATATCTTGGCGAAGATCAGAGGAAGGATGCTCTAAAGGATGCTGATTTTGTAATAAATGCAATACAGGTTGGAGGCTACGATCCATGCACTATTATTGATTTTGAAATTCCTAAAAGATATGGCTTAAGGCAGACTATAGCAGATACACTGGGGATAGGTGGAATTATGCGTGGTCTAAGAACAATACCTGTGATGCTTGATATTGTCAGGGATATGGAAGAGGTATGTCCAGACACCTTGTTTATTAATTACACTAATCCAATGTCAATCTTGACCGGATATATCCAAAAGTATACAAAAATAAAAACCATCGGCTTGTGCCACAGCGTTCAGATTTGTTCATCAGACCTATTAAAGGGCCTTGGCATGGAAGATAAGCTAGAGGGACGTAGTGAACTTATTGCTGGCATAAACCATATGGCATGGCTATTAGAGATAAGGGATAAGGATGGAAATGACCTCTACCCAGAGATAAAAAGGCGTGCCCTACTTAAAAACCAGAATGAAAAGCACCATGATATGGTTAGATATGAATATATCAAGCATTTGGGCTATTATTGTACAGAATCTAGTGAGCACAATGCTGAATATAACCCATTCTTTATTAAGTCAAATTATCCTGAATTAATAGATGACTTTAATATACCATTAGACGAATATCCAAGAAGGTGTATAGCGCAAATCGAGGGCTGGGAGAATGAGAAAAACAATATCCTGCAGGATGGTAAGATAAGTCACAAAAGGTCTAACGAATATGCATCCTATATAATGGAGGCTGTTCTCACTAATAAACCAATAAAAATAGGCGGGAATGTGTTAAATACAGGCCTGATTGAAAATCTACCTTATGATGCTTGTGTAGAAGTTCCTTGTTTGGTGGATGGTCAAGGCATTCATCCCTGCTATGTAGGAAGGTTACCAGTACAGCTAGCTGCAATGAATATGACTAATATAAATGTTCATCTACTTACAATAGAGGCAGCCCGTACGAAGAAAAGAGAAAACATCTATCAGGCCGCCATGTTAGACCCTCATACAGCGGCAGAGCTTTCTATAGATGATATAGTGAAAATGTGTGATGAAATGATTGAGGCTCACGGGGTATATATGAAGGATTATGTATAATCAATAGATACAAAATTTAAGGGCTGTTGCAGAATTATATTTTTGCAGTAGCCCTTAGTTATGCCGAGCTGGGCCTGAGAATTTTGCAAAGAAAACTCTTTTCTAAGGCAGACAACTTTGTATAAAATTTCACATAACATTATTTGGAACATAGTGTAAAAAACCAGCTTAAGAGACTTATTAAATGGAATAAAGTCCATATTGACTCTAGTTTGTAATGAAAATTATAATATAGATATAAGTAAGTATAAATGCCTGTTTTTAAAGAGTTGGCATTTTTTTTGGCCACTTATAAAATAGTATTATTTGATACAATTTTTTAAAAAAATAGTGAAATAAAATTCTCAATATGTTATAATTAATCCGTGTGCCTATTTGGTGCGAGTTCGTTTATTATTTAACACAAATCAATAGAAAGAAGGATAAGGATAATGGCTAGGTTAACATTTATGGGTGGCATCCATACATTTGATGGCAAGGATTTATCTAAGGACCAACCCCTGGTTACTCTTTTACCAAAGGGTGATTTAGTGTTTCCTTTGTCTCAGCATATAGGAGCTCCTGCTAAGCCCCTGGTTGAGAAGGGAGATTCGGTTTTGGTTGGCCAAATAATTGCTGAATCTGATGGTATGATTTCATCTAATATCATAAGTTCAGTATCCGGAACTGTTAAGGCAATTGAAAAAAGGTTGACATCAGAGGGGAAGATGATCGAATCCATAGTTATAGTTAATGACCATGAATACACAATAATAGAAGGCTATGGCGCAGACTGCGATTATACTAAGATGTCCAAGGATGAGATTAGAAACAAGGTTAAAGAGGCTGGGATTGTAGGTCTTGGAGGAGCTGGTTTTCCAACACATGTTAAGTTGACACCCAAGGATGAAGGCAAAATAGATTACGTTATTGTAAATGGTGCAGAGTGTGAACCCTATCTTACATCAGACTATAGGCTCATGCTAGAATATCCCCACTTGGTTATAGGTGGCTTGAAAATCATTCTTAGTTTGTTTGATAAAGCCAAAGGGGTTATTGCTATTGAGGACAACAAGCCAGATGTTATAGCTAAATTTAAAGACCTAGTAGCCAATGAGACTAATATTGAGGTGAAGGCTCTTAAGACAAAGTATCCTCAGGGTGGTGAGCGTCAGCTGGTTTATGCTGTTACAAAGAGAAGGTTGAATTCTAAAAAGCTACCTGCTGACCTAGGTTGTATAGTCAATAACGTAGGAACAGTAGCGTCTATATATATGGCTGTTGCGAAATCAACACCTTTAACACATAGAATTGTAACAGTATCTGGAGATGCTGTAGCTAACCCTCAGAACTTTTATGTTCCGATTGGTACGAATTTTGAAGAGATAGTTGAGGCTGCAGGAGGGTTTAAGACACAGCCTAAGAAGCTTATATTTGGAGGACCTATGATGGGAACTTCCATGTTTACATTTAAGCTACCTGTTACAAAGACAACATCGTCTATACTAGGGTTTATTAAGGATGAGGCTGCAGTAGAAGAGTCTGCATGTATAAGATGTGGTAGATGTAATGAACATTGTCCTCTTAATTTAATGCCTATAGGTCTGCAGATGGCAGGAATTCATAATGAATATGAAAAGTTCTTAAAGATGGACGGAATGGAATGCTGTGGATGTGGGTGTTGTTCCTATGTATGCCCTGCTAATAGAAGTCTAACCCAGACTATTCTTCAGACCAAGCAAGTCGTCCTTTCAAAACAACAAGAGCATCATGAACTTCATGAACTCCATAAAAATCATGCAGAAAATAAATAAACTAAGAGAAAGATAGATTATGCATATAATTCGAGAAAGAGGTGTAGGCTTTGAGCGATTTTTATAATGTGTCGGCAGCCCCTCATATAAGGAGCCCGATTTCAACTAAATCAATAATGCAGGATGTTGTTATTGCATTGATTCCAGCTAGCCTATTTGGGATATTTAACTTTGGCCTAAGGGCAGTGCTTGTAATACTTTCAACGGTTTTGGCATGCGTCATAACTGAATATACTTATTGTAAATTAATGAAAAAGCCCATTACTCCAGGGGACTATAGTGATGTAGTAACTGGTTTGCTTCTTGCTCTTAACCTGCCAGTTAGTATTCCTATCTGGATGGCGGTTCTTGGTGGGGTTTTTGCCATATTAATTGTCAAAATGTTATATGGTGGTCTAGGGCAGAATTTCATGAACCCAGCCCTAGCAGCCCGTGTATTTCTTTTTATAAGCTTCCCTGCTAGAATGTCATCGTTTGCCCTTGAAAGAATCAACTCACCAGGGGTGAAAGATTTTCTAAGGGATGGGGCACTAGTCCTGGATGGTGTATCGGGAGCAACTCCCTTGGGCCAGCTAAAGGCAGGAGAAGGTGTTGATTTATTTAAGATGTTTGTGGGAAACATTGGTGGAACAATTGGTGAAACCAGTGCATTAGCTCTCCTTCTAGGAGCTGCTTACTTGGTATACCGTAAGGTTATATCCCTTAGGATTCCACTTAGCTATATAATATCTTTTGCAGTATTTGCCTTATTATTCGGTGGAAATGGTTTTGATGTAAATTACTTACTGGGCCAAATTCTTGGTGGTGGACTTATTATAGGTGCATTTTATATGGCAACCGATTATGTGACAAGTCCCTCTACCCATAAGGGGCAGATTGTATTTGGTATATTTCTTGGTATAATGACTGGAATATTTAGAATAATTGGTTCAGGTGTTGAGGGAGTATCCTATGCTATTATATTAGGAAACCTTTTAGTACCTATGATTAACATGTTCACACGTCCAAAAACTTTTGGAAAGGAGCGTGTAAAGAATGGGTAATAATAAAGGAAAAAAGTCCACTATATTAAAAGATGCTTTATCTCTAACAATAATTACAATTGTATGTAGCTTTGCCTTAGCCTTTGTCTATGAGATTACTAAGGACCCTATTAAGGCTCAGGAAGATGCCAAAAAAAATGCTGGTTATATTGTTGTTTATCCTGATGCTAAGGAACTAGCTACCGATGAGGAGTTAGTAGAGCTTGCAGCTGAAATGGACTTATCAACATTAGATAGTGAATTTGCAGGTGTTACCATAGATGATGTAATTCAGGCCTTGGATAGTGATGGTAATAAAATGGGCTATATAGTTAAATCGAATACAAGAGGGTATTCTAGTACAATTTCAGTAGCAACCGGATATTCTTTGGATGGCGTTGTACAGGGTATAGAGTTACTGTCCATTGGTGATACAGTTGGTTACGGTATGGAGTTAACAAATGATGAGTTTAAAGATAGGTTTAAAGGTGTTGAGACAGACCACTTTGTATTAACTAGGGACAATGCATCAAATGATAACGATATAGATGTATATAGTGGTTCAACCACATCAACATCAGCTGTGGTTAAAGCTGTTAATGCAGGAATTGGATTTCTCATTGAAAATGCCAAGGATTTAGGAGGTGGTGCAAATGAATAAATATCTGGAACGGTTAACAAATGGATTGTTTAAGGAAAACCCCACTTTCGTCCTTATGTTGGGAATGTGCCCCACCTTGGCGGTTACGGTATCGGCCACGAATGGTTTGGGTATGGGACTATCCACGGCAGTTGTGTTGGTGGCTTCTAATGTTATAATTGCAGCCCTAAGAAAGTTTATTCCTAATACAGTAAGAATGCCATATTTCATTGTAGTAGTTGCCTCGATGGTTACAATTGTTCAACTTCTTTTACAAGCTTATGTACCAGAAGTTAATGAATCATTGGGTATATATATACCTCTAATTGTAGTAAACTGCATTATCTTTGGCAGGGTAGAGGCTTATGCAGCAAAGAATAAGGTAGGCCTTTCCTTATTTGATGGTATTGGAATGGGACTTGGTTTTACTATAGCCTTGGTTATTATTGGATCATTTAGAGAGCTTCTTGGTGCAGGTACCATATTTAATTATAGAGTAATGCCAGAAAGCTATGAACCTATAGCAATGTTTGTAAAACCACCTGGTGCATTCTTGGTATTAGCAGTACTTACGGCACTACAGAACAAATTTAGGCTTCCATCAGCTACCAATAAAAAAGACAAGGTATCTCAACTTACCTGTGGAGGAGATTGTCTAAACTGTAATGATAGAGAAAAAGCAGAAAGGAAGGAGGATTGATTTAGATGAATTCAGATTATTTAGTTAACCTATTAATAATTTTAATCAGTGCAGCATTTATAAATAACGTTATCCTAAGTCAATTCCTAGGAATATGTCCCTTCCTTGGTATATCTAATAAAATTAAGTCAGCAGTAGGAATGGGCCTAGCTGTAATGTTTGTTATTACCACTGCATCTATTTTATGTAGTCTGGTATTTCAATATATCCTTGATCCAATGAATCTACAATACTTACAGACCATAGTATTTATTATCGTAATTGCAGCCTTGGTACAGTTGGTTGAAATGGTAATTAAGAAATTTAGTCCGACTCTTTATGATGCCCTTGGAGTTTATCTACCACTAATTACTACTAACTGTGCTGTGCTAGGTGTAGCTCTCCTTAATGTAGATAAGGGCTTTGATTTGGTTGAGAGTATCGTTAACGGCTTTGCTTCCGCCCTAGGATTTACTATTGCTATAGTACTTATGGCAGGTATTCGTGAGAGAATGGAGCATAACGATATTCCAGAAACCTTTAAAGGCTTTCCAATCACCTTGGTAACAGCAACCCTGATGGCAATGGCCTTCTATGGCTTTGCTGGACTAGTATAAAGGAGGGAATTGCTATGTTCATAATAAATATTGTTGAAAACACTAGCCTTATACCCGGCTTATCCATAGTGCTTGCTTTTAGTCTTAAAAATATTGCTATAGCTACTGGAGTTGTAAGCCTAATCGGACTCCTAATTGGGCTTTTCCTAGGAATTGCATCAAAGAAGTTAGAGGTAGCTGTAGATGAACTAGAGGAAATGGTAAGAGAACTTCTTCCAGGAGCTAACTGTGGTGGATGTGGATATGCTGGATGTGATGCCTGTGCAAAGGCTATAGCTAAGGGAGAGGCGGCGGCCGATGTATGCCCTGTAGCAAGCAGTGAAGCAAATAAAGAAATAGCCAAATTGGTAGGTGGAACTGTAGAGGAGTCAGAAAAGAAGGTTGCCTATGTAAATTGTGTAGGAACTTGTGACAAATCCAAGGTTAATTCTACTTACTATGGGCCCAAGGATTGTAAACTGGCAGCAGGAATTGGCGGTAACGGTTCAAAGGCTTGTAGCTATGGCTGTATGGGATTTGGATCCTGTGTGAATGTTTGTGCATTTGATGCTATTCATATTGTAGATGGGGTGGCCTTGGTAGATAAGGAGAAATGCACAGCATGTGGAATGTGTGTGGCTGAGTGTCCTAATAATATCATAGAGATGGTAACTGCTAAGGCCAGAACTTTAGTGGCCTGTAGCTCATATGATAAGGGTAAGGATGTTAAAACCTACTGCTCAATTGGATGCATTGGATGTAAGCTTTGCGTAAGAGCGTGTGAATATGATGCGATTCATGTAAAGGATAATCTTGCAAAAATTGATTATAGTAAATGCACCAATTGTGGAGCATGTGTAAAGGTCTGCCCAGTTAAAGTGATACAAGAGCAGCCTGCATAAAATAATAAAAAAACGAATGTGCACCCTGATAATATAGGTGGTGCACATTCGTTTTTTGTAATAGGAAATTAATTCTATTACAAAATGTTCATATACGAATATAATTCCAATTAGAATGACAAACCCAGCATAATATAGAGCTTATTGATTCATCTTCATATATTCGCTTGGGGTCAGTCCTATCCTTTTCTTGAATATTCTACTAAAATAATTGGGGTCCTTATAACCGACCATAAAGCAGACTTCCTTAACTGTCAAATTGGGATTGGTTAGAAGTTCTTTAGCCTTCTTAACCCGTAGCATTGATAGCCAATCTGTGAAATTAAAGCCTGTGCTTTTCTTTATAAGTTTGCTAAAATATTGGGGACTGATGTTAGCGAACTCAGCTACATCTTCAAGGGATATTTCTTCTGCATAATTTGCTTCAAGATATTCCTTGGTGGCTTGAACGATTCTGCTAGAGTAATCAATAGCATTCGTTTGTTTAACATTTCCGGTTATATCTACAAATTTTTGAAAGGCCCATTCAATCAATTCATTACCTTTGAGTTTCATTAAACTGTCAATATATGATGTATAGTCAATGTAATAAACATCATTAGTAGTGTCAACTCTTGCTGCATGAGCCGACATGATTAATGCCTCGATAATCTTGCTTCTTTTTACTGTATCGTTATAATTTCTGATTTGATGCATCATTAAGCCAAAGTAATTATAGGCATCTGGTTTTCGAAGTCGCACTGCTTCAATTAAAAGTTTCTCGGCTTCTACATACTCGAATTGATGATTGGGAATATGCTCATCTAGATCAAGTATATGAATGGCTTTTCCAGGTGTACAATGTATCATACATGAAAGTGCCTCCAAAAAGGATGTGTAAATAGAATGAATGCTGTGAATATTACTTACACCGGCAGTTACTTTATATCCGTATTCCTCTTGGAGAGCATTAATTAGTTTGTCTGCAGTCGAAATGTTTTTATACTTGGTGTCCCTGCTAGGAGTAAAGTTATCAGGTCCATCAGTAATTAAAATACTTAACCTGCTATCAACCATAGGCCCTACTGCGGTTGAATAGAGCTTAAGCTTGTCTTTTATAAAATAATATAAAGCAAGCTCGTCGATTTCAAAATCGAAATTATTTGCGTTATCTTCTAGTTGAAATTCTAATAGAATAAGAAATCCTAAATCTTGAAGCTTTAAAATGTCTCTAAAGACACAAAGTTCTTTATGAGAAGTATTTCTAAAAAACATTGAAAACATAAAGCTTTTTTCTACATATGAATAAAGATCTTCTGATTCAAAGTCAAGATTTGATTTTAAAATTTCCCTATGTAGGCTGTCCCAGAATTCTTTGTTTTGTATACTTTTTGTCATTTTATCTATATGGGATACAATCATAAAATCACTCCTTGTTATGCCAAAATATATATTGTTTATTAATTATAACACTAAATAGTCTATAATGCACGCTTTATATATGGGCAAAAATAAAAAAAAGTTATAAATTTTGACAAAATAAATAAAAATATATAAAATACATTGCCACATAAATGCCAAGATATAGTAATACTATTATATGAAAAGAAGACGGTTGTTGTTTTTCTATTAAGGTTAAAGGACAAATATATGGTAAGAGAGACCAAATACAAAGTGAATATAAAATTAGCTGTAGGGATGTGCTTATTATTCATCACAGGTCTGATTTTCATTTCAAAGGATCGGTTGAATAGGGAAACTATAATGGAGTCTATGGATGATAGAAGTGACCTTATAGTTCTTTTTAATGAGGCCCCTGATGAACAGGAATTATCTATGATTTTGGAGGCCTATAATCAGAATGTCAAACTAGTAGAGCATTTTGAGGACTATGCTCTTATCTCTGTAAGTAATAGTCAGGTGCTTGAGGAGGTCATGGCTTACTTGCTTAATCATCCTTTGGTAAGGATAGTAGAGCCTAATGGTCAAATCGAGTTAATGCAGACAACCAATGATACTTATTCCTCTGCTCAATGGGCAATTAACAACCCAGGCAATTATTCAGTCTACTACGACGATCAAATCAGGGTGTTACAATCCACAGAGGATGTTGATATGAACATATCTGAGGCCTGGATGGATATGTATCAGGAGGAAATTGACTTTAGGAAAGTTATAGTAGCAATTATAGATACTGGTGTTGATTATACACATCCTGATTTAAAAGGCCAAATATGGGAGAATAAAAATGAAATACCAGGTGATGGTATAGATAATGATAATAACGGTTTTGTTGATGATATATATGGTTGGGATTTTTATAATGATGATTCTAGCGTGTGTCATTATAAATATGATAAAAAAGCAGATGTAAACTTGGCTCTTCCTGAGGATAATGATGATCATGGGACCCATATTGCAGGGATAATAGCTGCTGTTTCAGACAATGAAGTGGGAATAGCAGGGATAGGTTCTAATATAGATATAGAGCTAATGATACTTAAGGTAAATGGTGGACCTGAAGGAACTGGAAGTATATCTGATGCAATTTTAGCCATTAAATATGCCACTATGATGGGGGCTGATATATGTAACATAAGTTGGGGGACCTCTCAGTATTCATATGCTTTGCAAGAGGTCATTAGGGAATCCGACATGTTGTTTGTTGCGGCAGCAGGCAATCTTGGATCCGATAACGATAATAAACCAGTGTATCCAGCAAGCTATGATCTGGAAAACTTAATATCCACTACATTTATAGATGCTAATGGAAGGCTTACCAGATTATCTAATTATGGTAAGGTTTCAGTTGATATCGCTGCTCCTGGATCTGATATTATAAGCACGGTTGTTGGATCCTATAATACATATAGTGGTTCTTCCATGGCAGCTCCCCATGTAAGTGGTGTTGCTTCCCTTATATATAGCTATAAGGAGGGACTTTACCCTTCGGCTGTAAAAGACCTTATTATTAATACGTTAAAACCCTTATCTTCCCTAGAAGGGAAAGTTCTTTATCCTGGAATACCCAATGCTAATAAGGCTTTGTCGGAAATACCACAAATAAAAACAGATCTACTATATCCTATTATAGAACTAGATACTATATATAATAGCCGGGAGTTTGTAGTTCCTATAAATATAGTGGACCAAGGAGGTTCTGGTATAAGGACTGTTCGTTGGTTGGCTGGTAAAAGAAAGTTAGAAGACTTTAACCGAGGAACATCCGGATTTGAAGTTAAGGATAGACAAATAAAGGTGTCTAGGGCAGGCATATATACTATATATACCAGTGATTATGCAGGTAATGAAAGTATAAAGCATTATGAAGTGACAGAGGATATAAGTCCACCAACTATATCTGCTAATTATAAGATTTCTAAGGATTACAAAAAAAGGACTATAAGTATTAAGGTCCAGGACTCGCAGAGTGGTATAAGAAGAGTGAAATACTTGTCTGGAAAGAAAGAGTTCTCTGACTTTTTACCTGCTGGCTCTGGGACAGAGATTAAATTAGATAAGGCTAGGGGATCATTTAGTGTAAAAAAAGATGGTATATATAGTATTTATGCCATTGACAATCGGGGAAACCAGGTTGTAAAACAAATTGAAGTAAAGACTATCAAGGCAGATGAAATTAAATTCACAAGGTCCCATAAATCTATGAAAATTGGTGAAAGCTATTATCTAAGAGCGTTTGTCAAGCCTGCAAATACAACTGATGTAATAAGCTATACTAGTTCTAACAAAGGAGTAGCCATAGTTGATAATAGAGGGGAAATTATAGCCCTTAGTGAAGGTACAGCTATAATAACGGCAAGGACCAACAGTGGACAAGAGGTTTCATGTAGGATTAAAGTGGACAAGTAATATTTGTACTCAAGATAAGGTTAAGCAAAAGAATGTAGGTCTTTTGCTTAACCTTATATATAAAAAAACTTTGCTTTAATAATTTAAAAAAGTTATTGACTGAAAATCCCTTATATGTTATAGTAGTTAAGCAAAGAAAGAGGGCTTTTTTTTTATGCCTAAAAAGGTCGTCTAAAGCAAGGCAGTAATTAGGCGCTACAAGAGAAAGCGGAGGTGGAAATTGTGCGCGTAAAAATCACATTGGCATGTACGGATTGTAAGCAACGTAATTATAATATGACAAAGGAAAAGAAATTACATCCGGACAGAATGGAAACAAAGAAGTATTGTAAATTCTGCAGATCACACACACTACACAAAGAAACCAAATAATTATACTGAAAGGAAGTGAAAAGATGGGAGAATCAACTGGTAACGTAGCTGGAAAAGCTCAAAAGAAGAGCAGATTTAAGAGCTTGAAGACCGAATTTAAAAAAATAGTTTGGGCTGACAAGGAGACTCTTACAAAACAGTCAGTCGCTGTTGTTATCGTTACGCTTCTATTGGGTATAATTATTTATCTATTGGATTATGTAATAGAACTAGGAATCGGCTTTATTATAGGATAATGGGTATTGGCAATATGGAGGTTTAGTATGTCAGAAGCTAATTGGTACGTTGTTCACACATATTCAGGATATGAGAACAAAGTAAAAGCGAACATTGAAAAAATGATCGAGAACAGAAAACTGCAGGATCAGATTTTAGAAGTGTCTGTTCCCATGCAGGAAGTCATTGAAGTGAAAAATGGTGTGAGAAAACGTGTTCAGAAGAAGATGTTTCCCGGTTATGTATTAATCCATATGGTTATGAATGACGATGTATGGTATGTAGTTCGTAATACAAGGGGAGTTACAGGCTTCGTAGGCCCAGATTCCAAGCAACCGGTACCTCTATCTGAGGCAGAGATGCGCAACATGGGTATTAAGGATGATAATATAGTAGTAGACTTTGAGGTTGGTGATACTGTTACAGTTGTAACTGGAGTATGGGAAAATACTACAGGTATAATAAAACAGATAAATCCTCATAAGCAGATTGTTACTATAAGCGTAGATTTGTTTGGGCGTGAAACACCGGTAGAAATAAGTTTTAGTGATGTGAGAGTTAGCAATTAATGAAATGAAAACTGGATATTTGTTAATGACCATGAGGGGCATATTAGCCGTATGCACCATTTACGAATAGAAATATTATTGTGATCATGGATATGCAGTTATTTACGAAGTTTTAGTGGGAGGGAAATCCCCGCAAACACCACAATATCAGGAGGTAATCAAAAATGGCTAAAAAGGTATCAGGTTATATCAAATTACAAATCCCTGCTGGCAAGGCTACACCGGCTCCTCCGGTTGGACCTGCATTAGGACAGCATGGTGTGAACATTGTTCAGTTCACTAAAGAATTTAATGCAAGAACAGCTGATCAGGATGGTATGCTTATTCCTGTTGTTATCACAGTATATGCAGACAGAAGCTTTAGCTTCGTTACAAAGACCCCCCCAGCTGCAGTATTACTAAAGAAGACATTAAACTTAAAATCAGGTTCTGCTGTACCTAACAAGACAAAGGTAGCTACAATCAGTAAGGCAGATCTACAGAAGATTGCAGAGATTAAAATGCCAGACCTTAATGCAGCCAGCATAGAGGCAGCTATGAGCATGGTAGCTGGAACTGCTAGAAGTATGGGCATTACTGTAGAAGAATAATTAGAATATAACAAGTATAATCTAGGCTATATAAGATATATAGTTACAAGTAGATTATATATTTAAAATCTATTAATGTGGGAGGATATGCAGGGCAAAGTAAAAACTTGCCGTTTTCTTCCGATATTACCACTAGGAGGTTTATAGAATGAAAAGAGGAAAGAAGTATGCTGATGCTGCAAAGCTGATAGATAGAGAAGTTCAGTATGATACAGCAGAGGCAATTAGTTTAGTAAAGAAATCAGCATATGCTAAGTTTGATGAGACAATTGAAGCTCATATCCGTCTAGGTGTTGATGGACGTCATGCTGACCAGCAGGTTCGTGGAGCAGTAGTATTGCCCCATGGAACAGGTAAGACAGTACGTGTGCTAGTATTTGCCAAGGGCGACAAGGTAGCTGAGGCAGAAGCAGCTGGTGCAGACTTTGTTGGAGGCGAAGAATTAATTCCTAAGATTCAGAATGAGGGATGGTTTGAATTTGACGTTGTTGTTGCTACTCCAGATATGATGGGTGTAGTAGGTCGTCTTGGACGTGTGCTTGGACCTAAGGGATTAATGCCAAACCCTAAGGCTGGTACAGTAACAATGGATGTAGCCAAGGCCATTAGTGATATAAAAGCAGGTAAGATTGAGTACAGGTTAGATAAGACAAATATAATTCATGTACCAGTTGGAAAGGCTTCTTTTAGTGAGGAGCAGTTAACTGACAACTTCCAGACCTTAATTGAAGCAATCGTTAAGGCTAGGCCTGCAGCTGCAAAGGGACAATACTTAAGAAGTGTAACCTTAGCTTCTACTATGGGCCCTGGCATAAAATTAAATACAGCAAAGTTAAGCTAATATTTGCATTTGTAGGTTGACATGATGTTTGAAATCGTGTTATAATCGCTTTTGCATATATATCTGCCGAAGACAGTAGGTGCCGTAAGGCATAAGGTGATACCGCCTACCGAGGAGAAGTTGGTTAATAACGTTTGAAATTACAACCTCTTTTTGCTTTGGCAGAAAGAGGTTTTTTATGTAATAGGAAAGTTCTTCCCATTACATAAAAAGATATTACTTTAAAGGAGGTGTACCAATTGGCTAAAGTAGAATTAAAGCAGCCCATAGTTGAAGAGATAAAAAATTATACCAAGGATGCTAAATCAATAGTACTTGTTGATTATCGTGGATTAACAGTAGGACAAGATACAGAGCTTCGTAAGAAACTTAGAGAAGCAGGTGTAGTATACAAGGTATATAAGAACACATTTCTAAACTTTGCTTTCAAGGGAACAGAGTTTGAGGAGCTAACAAAGGATTTGCAAGGACCTACAGCAGTAGCATTTGGTCTTGATGATGCAACAGCTCCAGCTAGAATAATCAATGATCTTGTAAAGAAAATGCCTAAATTAGAGTTCAAGTCTGGAGTAGTTGAAGGGGCTTATTATGATAGCGAGGGTATCAAGGTTATCGCAACTATTCCTTCAAGGGATGAACTTATTTCCAAATTACTTGGAAGCTTGCAGTCACCTATTACAAATCTTGCAAGGGTGCTTAAGCAGATTGCTGAAAAAGCAGCATAAATTATTAGTAAATAATTAGGACGGTTTCCTAAACAATTCATTAGTAGGACGGTATCCTACTCAATAAAATTTTATATGGAGGTATATATTATTATGACAACTCAAGAGTTTATCGAGGCAATTAAAGGCCTTAGTGTATTAGAATTAAATGAACTAGTTAAAGCATGTGAAGAGGAATTTGGTGTATCCGCAGCAGCAGGTGTTGTAGTTGCAGCAGGTGGAGCAGCAGGTGGAGCAGCTGAAGAAGAAAAATCTGAATTTGATGTTGAATTAACAGAGATTGGCCCTAACAAGGTTAAGGTTATCAAGGTTGTTCGTGACTTAACTGGCTTAGGCTTAAAGGAAGCTAAAGACTTAGTTGATGGAGCTCCTAAGATAGTTAAAGAAGGAGTTAGCAAGGCAGAGGCTGATGATATGAAGGCTAAGTTAGAAGCTGAAGGAGCTAAGGTTACATTAAAATAATCTAAGCAACCTATAAAAGCTAACATTTATAAAACAAACATCCATACTAGATGGGGAGTTCCCTGACATTATGGATGTTTTTTTATGTGATGGGAAAGCTCTTCCTTCTTCCTATTACATAAAAATATAAAGTTTGTCTATATGTCTTCAATATAATCTTGAATATTTGAAATTATTTGTAGAAAATGGGAAGGATTTAAATATATTAAATATACTTTATTAATAAATAAAGAAAGTCAACAAATTAGCTGTTGACAGTAGAATTTAAGTATGGTAGTATGAAAAGTGCACCATTGTGGTGACATATGCCTAATTAGTATTATTATAGCATAGAAAGCATAAAAAGCAAAGATATTTTTTTTACAAAACATAAGACTTCCTAACAAATTGGGGGAGTCTTATGTATACTTATTAAACTCAAGGGGTGAAAACGTCAATGGATATAAACAAAATGCATCCAGTCAAAGTTGGTAATAACATTAGAATGAGTTACTCCAAGCAGAAAGAAGTGCTGGAGATGCCTAATCTAATTGAGGTTCAAAAGGATTCCTATCAATGGTTCCTAAATGACGGACTAAAAGAAGTCTTTAATGATATTTCTCCAATTACAGATTACGGCGGAAACTTGAGTCTGGAATTTGTAGACTTTGTATTATGTGAGGATGACATTAAATATACAATCGAAGAATGTAAGGAAAGAGATGCAACCTATGCAGCTCCCTTAAAAGTAAAGGTTAGGCTCCATAATAAGGAGAATAACGAGATAAATGAGCATGACATATTCATGGGCGATTTGCCATTAATGACCGAGACAGGCACCTTTGTTATAAACGGTGCAGAGAGGGTTATTGTTAGCCAGTTGGTACGTTCACCCAGTATATATTATGCAGTAGATCATGATAAGCTTGGTAAGAAATTGTTTTCAGCCACAGTTATTCCTAATAGAGGTGCATGGCTAGAATATGAGACAGATTCTAATGATGTCTTTTATGTAAGAGTAGATCGTAATAGAAAGGTTCCTATTACGACATTTATTAGAGCTCTAGGCTATGGTACTAACGAAGAGATAAAGCAACTATTTGGTGAGGAGCCTAAGATTTTAGCAAGCTTAGCTAAGGATCCAAGTACTGCAAAGGACCCATCTGGAAGTTATCAGGATGGTCTATTAGAGCTGTACAAAAAGCTTCGTCCAGGTGAACCTTTAGCTGTGGAGAATGCGGAATCCTTGTTAAATAGTATGTTCTTTGATCCAAGAAGATACGATTTGGCAAAGGTTGGTCGCTATAAATTTAATAAAAAGTTATCATATCGTAACCGTATCGTCGGCTTTGTTTTGGCTGAGGATGTTGTTGATAAATCAACTGGTGAAATACTAGCTGAGGCCGGTAGTGAGGTTACTAATGAGATGGCAATTCTTATACAAGATGCCGCAATACCTTCGGTTATGGTACAAACTGAAGAGAGAAATGTGAAGGTTATTTCCAATATGATGGTTAACCTTTCTTACTATGTGCCTGAAATTAGTGTGGCAGAGAAGAAGTCTATGGGTATCTCTGAGAATATATATTACCCAGTACTAAAGAAAATATTAGAGGATAATACTTCTATTGATGATATCAGACAAGCAATTAGAAAAAATATTAGTGAACTTATTCCTAAGCATATAACCAAGGAAGATATAATTGCTTCTATTAATTACAATATTAATCTTGAGTATAATATAGGTAATATAGATGATATTGATCATTTGGGTAATAGAAGAATCCGTGCGGTTGGAGAGCTTTTACAAAATCAATATCGCATAGGATTATCAAGAATGGAACGTGTGGTAAGAGAAAGAATGACCACTCAGGATATAGAGGGTATCAGTCCTCAATCATTGATAAATATTAAGCCTGTGACAGCATCTGTTAAAGAGTTCTTTGGAAGCTCACAGCTATCACAGTTTATGGACCAGCATAACCCCTTGGGAGAGCTTACCCATAAAAGACGTCTTTCTGCACTGGGGCCTGGAGGTTTGTCCCGTGATAGAGCGGGCTTTGAGGTTCGTGATGTTCATTATTCCCATTATGGAAGAATGTGTCCTGTAGAGACCCCAGAGGGTCCTAACATTGGACTTATTAACTCCCTTGCTACCTATGCAAGGATTAATGAATATGGCTTTATTGAATCACCTTATCGTATGGTAGATAAAGAAGATCCAAATAACCCCAAGGTTACTGATGAGGTTATCTATTTGACAGCGGATGAAGAAGATAAATATATAGTTGCACAAGCAAACGCTGAGCTTGATAAGGATGGTTATTTTATTGGCAATAGTATATCTGGTCGCTATAAACAGGAGTACTCCCAATATGAGAAGCAGAAATTAGACCTGATGGATGTATCACCTAAGATGGTGTTTTCTGTAGCTACTGCCCTTATTCCTTTCTTGGAGAACGATGATGCAAACCGTGCCCTTATGGGTGCTAACATGCAGCGTCAGGCAGTTCCTCTACTTGTAACGGAAGCCCCTGTAGTAGGTACAGGTATAGAAGCAAAGGCAGCTATTGACTCTGGTGTGTGTGTACTTGCTAAAAAAGCTGGAGTTGTTGAAAAGGTTACTGCCAAGGAAATAGTTATAAAGCATGAGGATGGTTCAAAGCAGAATTACCGCTTGCTTAAATTTGCCAAGAGTAACCAGGGTACCTGTATCAATCAGAGACCAGTAGTAAAATGGGGGGATCAAATTGAGGAGGGCCAGATAATTGCAGACGGTCCATCTACCTCAAAGGGAGAGTTAGCCCTAGGAAAGAACCCACTTATAGGCTTCATGACATGGGAAGGTTATAACTACGAGGACGCTGTACTACTTAGTGAGCGCCTAGTTCAGGAGGATGTATATACATCTATCCATATAGAGGAATATGAGGCAGAGGCAAGAGATACAAAGCTTGGACCTGAGGAAATAACAAGGGATGTACCTGGTGTAGGAGATGATGCACTGAAGGACCTTGATGAAAGAGGCATAATACGTATAGGTGCGGAGGTTCGTGCTGGTGACATTCTTGTTGGTAAGGTTACACCTAAGGGCGAGACAGAACTTACTGCAGAGGAACGTCTTCTTAGAGCTATTTTTGGAGAAAAGGCAAGAGAGGTAAGAGATACATCGCTTAGAGTGCCTCATGGTGAATACGGTATTATAGTTGATGCAAAGGTATTTACCAGAGAAAATGGAGATGAATTATCTCCTGGAGTAAATGAAACTGTTCGTGTATATATAGCACAAAAAAGAAAGATTCAGGTTGGTGACAAGATGGCAGGTCGCCATGGTAATAAGGGTGTTGTATCCCGTATTTTACCAGTAGAGGATATGCCGTTTCTACCTAATGGTAGACCTTTGGATATAGTGTTAAATCCTTTGGGCGTGCCTTCACGTATGAATATCGGACAGGTGCTTGAGATTCATTTATCCTTAGCGGCGAAAGTTTTGAATATAGATATAGCTACTCCTGTATTTGATGGAGCCAATGAGTTTGACATTATGCACACATTGGAGATAGCCAATGACTTCGCTAATTTGAGTTGGGATGATTTTGAATTAAAATATAAGGATGAGATAGATGACTATCTTCTAGAATATCTGAAAGATCATCATGGAGAGTCTGATGAATGGAAGGGTGTTCCTATTAATAATGATGGAAAGGTAAGACTTCGTGATGGTAGAACGGGTGAGTATTTTGACCAGCCTGTAACCGTAGGCTTTATGCATTACCTGAAGCTTCATCATTTAGTTGATGATAAGATCCATGCTCGTTCCACTGGACCTTATTCTCTAGTAACACAACAGCCTCTAGGTGGTAAGGCACAGTTTGGTGGCCAGAGATTTGGTGAGATGGAGGTTTGGGCACTAGAAGCATATGGAGCCGCTTATATTCTTCAAGAAATCCTGACAGTTAAATCCGATGATGTTACTGGCCGTGTTAAAACCTATGAAGCAATCATTAAGGGTGAAAATATAAGTGAACCTGGTATACCTGAATCCTTTAAGGTTTTATTGAAGGAGCTACAGTCATTAGCCCTGGATGTTACAGTTCTTGACGAATATGGTAATGAGGTTATGATGACAGAGAGTGGCGACTATAATGATTCTGATATGACCCAGCTTATTGAAGGGGAAAACAACTTCAGATATGATGAGGGTTATGAAAATGCTGGTTTCACTAAGACAAGCGGCGAAGATATAGTTGGTGATATTTTTGATATCTACGAAGAAGATTCGGAAGGCATAGATAAAACTGGTAATATGGAAGAGGACCAGGACTCTGATGATCTTGTTGTTGAAAACGACGACGACATGGAAGAGGACGATCTTGACTAATATATTACCGTTAGAAATCTTAGTATCAAATGCAGAATAACGAAGGGAGAGCCAAAGAATGCCTGAAATGATGTATAGCAGTGAGCAGGAGGTAACCTATGATGCAATTAAGATTGGTCTTGCCTCACCGGAGAAAATTAGGGAATGGTCGAAAGGGGAAGTAAGAAAGCCTGAGACAATTAACTACAGAACCTTAAAGCCGGAAAAAGACGGTTTGTTCTGCGAAAGAATTTTCGGTCCAAGTAAGGATTGGGAATGTCATTGTGGAAAATATAAAAAGATTAGATATAAAGGTGTGGTTTGTGATCGTTGTGGAGTTGAGGTTACAAAGGCTAGTGTCCGACGGGAAAGAATGGGACATATTGAGTTGGCCGCACCAGTATCCCATATTTGGTATTTTAAAGGAATACCAAGCCGTATGGGACTGCTTCTTGACTTATCACCAAGAACCTTAGAGAAAGTACTTTACTTTGCTTCTTATATAGTTCTTGATAGTGGAAGTACTAATCTGCAATATAAGCAGGTACTTACTGAGAGGGAGAAGCTTGAAGCAATTGAAAGTTTTGGTTCATCTAGCTTTCGGATAGGTATGGGGGCAGAAGCCATTCAAGAGCTTCTAAGAAATATAGATTTAGAAAAAGAATCCAAGGAACTTAAAAAGGCTCTTAAGGATTCCACTGGTCAAAAGCGTGCGAGGATTATTAAGCGACTAGAAGTAGTAGAGGCCTTCCGCGAATCTGGTAATAAGCCAGAGTGGTTGATTTTAACAGTTATTCCGGTTATTCCACCAGACCTAAGACCAATGGTTCAGCTTGATGGTGGACGGTTCGCTACTTCAGACATGAATGATCTTTATCGCAGAATTATTAATCGTAATAATCGATTAAAGAGACTACTTGAGCTAGGAGCACCTGACATTATTGTTCGTAATGAGAAGAGGATGCTTCAGGAGGCAGTAGATGCATTAATAGATAATGGTAGAAGAGGAAGACCTGTAACAGGCCCTGGTAACCGTGCTTTAAAATCCTTGTCTGATATGTTAAAGGGTAAGCAGGGACGTTTCCGTCAGAATCTACTTGGTAAACGAGTGGATTATTCGGGTCGTTCAGTTATCGTAGTTGGTCCTGAACTAAAGATTTATCAGTGCGGACTGCCCAAGGAGATGGCTATAGAGCTATTCAAGCCCTTCGTTATGAAGGAACTTGTAGGCAGAGGTACTGCTCATAATATAAAGTCAGCAAAAAAGATGGTAGAAAGGCTACAGCCTGAGGTCTGGGATGTATTAGAGGATGTTATTAAAGAGCACCCAGTTATGTTAAACCGTGCTCCTACCCTCCATAGACTTGGTATCCAGGCATTTGAGCCTGTACTTGTAGAGGGTAAGGCTATTAAGCTTCACCCCTTGGTATGTACTGCATATAACGCAGACTTTGATGGTGACCAAATGGCTGTGCATTTACCCTTATCAGTGGAAGCACAGGCAGAATGTAGGTTCCTTCTACTTTCACCAAACAATTTATTAAAACCATCAGATGGGGCTCCTGTTACTGTTCCTTCACAAGATATGGTTCTTGGTATTTATTATTTAACCATTGAGAAGGAAAATGAATCTGCAGTAGTGCAGACCTTTAAGAGTCCTGATGAAGCAATAATGGCATTTGAGAAAAAACTTATATCCATTAACGATATAATTAAAGTTACTATCAAAGAAAACAAAGAGGAAAAAAGGGAAATAAAAACAAGTGTAGAAAGGCTATTAGAAAAGAACTACACAGAGATAATTCCCTCCTTTAAAAATGTTGATGAAGCAATAATATCCCATGAAAATAAGACCATTACACTGCATGAGCCTATTGATGTTAGAATGACTGGAATTAACAGTGAGGGTCTAGTAGAATCACGTATAATTAGGTCTACTTTGGGAAGGTTTATTTTCAATGAAATAATTCCTCAGGATCTAGGTTTTGTTGACCGTAGTAATCCAGATAATTTCCTTGAGCTTGAGATCAACTTCCTTGTTGGGAAAAAACAGCTTAAACCAATTTTAGAAAGATGTATTAATATACATGGTGCAACACAGACAGCAGAGCTTCTGGATGCGGTTAAGGCACTAGGTTATAAATATGCTACACAGGCAGCCTTTACTGTATCTATATCAGATATGAAGGTTCCTAGTGAAAAGAAGGAAATTTTATCTGAAGCCGAGGAAACCATAGAAAATATTACAAGAGAGTATAGACGAGGTAGGATGACAGAGGAAGAACGTTACAATGCTGTTATCAATACTTGGAAGGAAGCTGATAATCACTTAACCGATACTCTGCTTTCCGGACTAGATAGCTTCAATAATATTAGGATGATGTCAGATTCAGGTGCTCGTGGTTCTGATAAGCAGATTAAGCAGCTAGCAGGTATGCGTGGCTTGATGGCAGATACATCAGGTCGTACCATTGAGCTACCAATCAAATCAAATCTTCGAGAGGGACTTGATGTTTTAGAGTACTTTATATCTGCCCATGGAGCAAGAAAGGGTCTTTCAGATACTGCTCTTAGAACGGCTGACTCAGGATACCTTACCCGTCGTCTGGTTGACGTAGCCCAGGATTTAATTATCAGAGAACTGGATTGTTGTGCAAACCAAGAAGAAATTGTTGGTATGGTTGTAAAGGCCTTTACAGACGGTAATGGGGTTATAGAAGGTCTTGAGGAGAGAATTACAGGAAGAAATGCCGGAGAGACTATAACTGACGCAGATGGCAATGTTATTGTTAAGGCTAATCATATGATTACACCTAATCGTGCTGCTAAGATAATGGCAACCGGTAGAGATAGGGTAAAGATACGTACTATTTTGACATGTAAATCCCATTTGGGAGTATGTGCAAAATGCTATGGTACTAATATGGCTACTGGTGAAGCCGTACAGGTTGGTGAGGCAGTAGGTATAATAGCGGCCCAGTCCATTGGTGAGCCAGGAACACAGCTTACTATGCGTACTTTCCATACCGGTGGTGTGGCTGGTGATGATATTACCCAGGGTCTTCCCCGTGTTGAGGAGTTGTTTGAGGCCAGAAAACCTAAGGGATTAGCAATTATAGCAGAATTTGGCGGTACAGTATCAATTAAGGATACAAAGAAGAAAAGAGAAGTGGTTGTAACAAATAGTGAAACCATGGAATCAAAAGCCTATCTTATCCCTTACGGATCAAGAATAAAAGTTTCAGAAGGAGATGTTATTGAGGCTGGTGATGAGCTGACCGAAGGTAGCGTTAATCCTCATGATATACTTAAGATAAAAGGTGTCCGTGCTGTTCAAGACTATATGATACAAGAGGTTCAAAGAGTGTATCGTTTACAAGGTGTTGAGATAAATGACAAGCATATTGAGGTTATAGTACGTCAAATGCTTAAAAAGATTCGTATTGAGTCCAATGGTGATACGAGCTTCTTACCAGGTGCCTTAGTAGATAGCCTTGAATATAATGATGAAAATGAAAGAATGCTTGAACAGGGACTTGAGCCTGCAGAAGGTAAGCAGGTAATGCTTGGTATTACAAAGGCATCCCTGGCAACTAATTCATTCCTTTCTGCTGCATCATTCCAGGAGACAACAAAGGTATTGACAGAGGCGGCAATTAAGGGTAAAGTTGACCCCTTAATTGGACTGAAGGAAAATGTTATTATAGGAAAACTGATTCCGGCTGGAACTGGTATGAAAAGATATCGTTCTGTTAAGTTAGATACTGAGATCCAGGAGGAGTATTTGTCTGATGACATGTACGGTGGAGGATATTCTGATGACTTTGATACATTTGAATATCCAGAGGGCTCCTATAACGAAGGAGAGTATTATCAAGAAGGTTATGATGGCTATCAAGCTGGATACCAAGAAGGATATCAGAATTATGTAGGTTATGACGAGGGTGGAAACTATCAGGAAGGCCATGTTGAAGCTTCTCAAAACCTATATGCAAGTGCTCATATATCCCAAGGTGAGGAAACCCATAACGACGGTGACTATACTGAAACAGAATTTAATTTACAGGGCATAGATGAAGATGATTATAGCGATGATCTATAATAGTCCAAGTATGTACTTTTGATTGGGAAGAGGAGCGAAGGGGCAGGGGAGAGCCTCTAGGCTCCTCTTTTCAAATCAGATATAGGTGAGTATAATAATTTATTAAGGAGTATAAGGGATGAAGTATTTAGAAAATTATAAAGAATGGCTGTCAAATCCTTATTTTGATGTTGATACTAGAAAAGAGTTAGAAGCCCTAAAGGGTAATGATAAGGAAATAAGGGAGAGATTCCATAAGGATCTTGAATTTGGTACTGGTGGACTAAGAGGTATATTGGGTGCTGGTATTAATCGTATGAATATCTATACGGTTAGAAGGGCTACACAGGGACTTGCCAACTATATAATAAAGCAGAAGGGTGAAAGCAAGGGTGTTGCTATTGCATATGATTCTAGGAGAATGTCTCCTCAGTTTGCCCTACAGACTGCTCTATGCTTTGCAGCAAACAATATAAAGGCTTATTTATTTGATTCTCTAAGGCCGACGCCAGAGTTATCTTTCGCAGTCAGAGAACTGGGCTGTATAGCAGGAGTAGTGATAACTGCTAGCCATAATCCACCCGAATATAACGGTTATAAGGTTTATTGGGAAGATGGGGCACAGGTTACATCTCCTAAAGATGTGGAGATTATCCGTGAGGTAAATGCAATTAAGGATTTTTCTCATGCAAAGACCATGTCGGGAGAAGATGCAATGAGGGATGGGCTACTTAGGATTATAGGCCCAGAAATTGATGAAATGTACATAGAGAGCTTAAAAAAACAAGTTATTAATCAAATTGATGAGGAAGGAAAACTACTAAATATCGTATATACCCCTCTTCATGGTTCTGGGAATATACCTACACGAAGAATACTTGATGAATTAGGTTTTAAAAACCTTTATATTGTAGAGGAGCAAGAACATCCTGATACTGAATTTTCTACAGTTGGTTATCCTAATCCAGAGGACCCTTTGGTATTTGCCCTTGCTAAGAAGCTGGCAAGCGAGGTTAATGGGGAAATAATTCTGGCCACTGATCCTGATGCTGATCGTCTAGGAGTACAGGTAAGGGATAGCAAGGGTGACTATGTCCTTTTTAATGGTAACATGACAGGGGCCCTAATTGCTGAGTATGTATTTTCTCAGAGGGCAGCTAAAGGATTACTTTCCAAAAACCCAGCCCTAATTAAGACTATAGTTACAGGCAATATGGCTGATAGGATTGCAGAAGCATATAATGCAAAGCTTATAGAGGTATTAACAGGATTCAAATATATAGGAGAAAAAATCAAGCAATTTGAGGAAACAGGGTCTAATGAATTCATATTTGGATATGAAGAAAGCTATGGCTATCTAGTAGGTACCCATTCCAGAGATAAGGATGCTATAGTATCGGCTATGATTCTGTGCGAAGCAGCTGCATATTATAAGTCACAGGGTATTAGTTTGTATGAACAGATGGAGAATATCTATAAGAAATATGGTTATTACAAAGAGGAAACTGTGTCAGTAACCTTAAAAGGCATTGAAGGAATGGAAAAGATTAAATTTATTATGAATGGCTATCGTAAAAACCCACCTAAGGATGCTGGAGATTACCAGATTCTCAAATGCAGAGATTACATGGCAGATACAATAACTGATAATCAGACAGGAGAGCTTACAGCTACTGGACTTCCAAAATCTGATGTCCTTTATTATGAGATGAATGATGATGCCTGGTGTGCTATTAGACCTTCAGGTACAGAGCCAAAGATAAAGTTTTATTTTGGAGTTAAGGGTGATAGCAGAGAGGATGCAAATGAAAAAATCAAGCGTCTTATGGAAGATGAAGTCTTTAAGATTTAATTTAGTATATATGATATATCAAAAAAGCCCTGCTGCATCTATTGCAACAGGGCTTTTTTAGGACCTTGTTTTGTAATATAGTACTATGTGTTATCAATAAAAGGCTTTTAAAACTATGCTAGTTTTTGTCCGCAATTAGGGCAGAAATTAGCTTCTCCGCTTTTTTGGCCACAATTAGGACAGAAGTTTGGCTTTGTCCCCATGTTTTGAGTATTACTGTTTTGATTGCTAGGACTTGTTTGTTGATTCATATTCTGCATCATTTGATTGGCTATATTCATTCCCATCATCATACCAGTCATATCTGCTGCAGTGCCACCACTCTTTATCTTGCCTGATGCAATACCATCGGTCATTTCTACCTGCTGATAACGGCCTACATCTCCAACCATGCTATGAGATGCGTTTTTGTTTATCATTTTCTGAATTTCCTGAGGGTAGTTAAAGCTCATAATGTTAAAGGCAGTTATAGATAGGCCGCTATCAAATAGCTGCATCCCAAGATCGGTCTTAATTCCATTAGAAATATCAAAGGAATTAGCTTGGAGATTGAACATATCCTTGCCTTCTTTTGTAATCCATTTCATTAGAAGCTGATCAAGTATTGCCCGGATACGAAGATTAACATCCTCTACAAAGTAGCTTTGTCTAACACCAGCAATCTTATCTATAAGCTTGATGTAATCATCAACTTTAAAGGTCACTGTTCCATTAGCCCTGATGGGTAAACCTCCAGGTAGGGCTGGGGTTGGGATGTTTATGGCGTTTTGTGTGCCCCATTTGGTTATAAACTCTTTAGTATTAATAAATAGGACCTCTGCCCTCATTCCACTGTTAAATCCGAATTTGAAACCTTTAAGGGTTGATAGGAAGGGAATAATCTGAGATTCGATATCGTAATCTCCCTCATCCTTAAATATACCTTCGATCTTGCCATTATATAAGAAAATTGCATCCTGACCGGGTCGAATGATTAATCGGCTACCCTTTTTTATTTCCTCATTGCTCCATTTGTAAAAAATCATATCTTCGCGGAATTCCTTCCACTCAACTACGTTTGCTAACTGTCTTCTAAAAAGTCCCATATCATACCTCCAAGATATACTTGTTATAGATTTTTCTCATTATTTATATAATAGACTAATTTGGCTTGTTTGTATATTTAAATATTTATAGTCTTCTTCCGCCTGAGCTATGAGAGCGTCCTCCGCTAGATCTACCTCCTCTAAAGCCACCTGAGCTATAGCCACCTCTACTTCTCCCGCTTCCTCCGCTAGAAGAGCTTTCAGTTGGTCTACGCCTCTTAGTGACCGTTGATCTAATATATATATCACTTTTCCCTATAAGTCCAGGACTGTTACTATCTAGATAATCCTTACCACTTGCAGTCATTTTTCCACCTGACTGATAGGCTAATACACCAACAACCAAACCACCAATTAAAAGAGAAATAAGCAGCTGGACCCAAAAGTTGAGCAAAATATTATCTTTTTTAGATCCATCTCGGTTTCTAAGTTCCTCTTTTGAGTAGTACTGGTCATAATCATATTCGTCGTAGCTGTATTCATTATTAGGATCAAAATCATCTTGTGGTTTATCATAGATGTAATCATGGTCAAAGTTTAATTCAGAATCATCTTCCATATAGGCTGCCGATAGGGTAATATAGGTCTTAAAAGCCCTGTAGTATTTACCATCTCTTAGATCATCTTCTACATTATCAAATATTGTGTCAATTCTCTTGGAATGGATATAGGTTTCGGCAAGGCCATATCCTTCCATAAATATTTCTCCCCTATAGACATCATATAAAAAATATACCCTATCACCTATAGGTAGTTGATCCTCAAAATCCTCGATATATTTTTCGGGATAGGTGGATTTTTTATCGTTATGGGTTAAAATAATGATTTCTAGACCGGATGCTTCCCCTTCTTCTCGACTAAGGGCTTCAAGTTTTTCAATTTCATCAGAGCTAAGGAGGCCAGCCTTATCATAAACACGGTCAATATCTGTATCTGATTCAGTGGATGAGCTTTTACTTGATGATGCGTATGCTAATCCTTTATTATCTTTTATATATTTATTGCTTGACACAAGGTGAATCATTGATATGAATAATATTAGACAGACCAAATATTTACCACTATTCTTTATTATCTTATTTCCTAAGACTACCATAAGAAATCACCTCCTAGGAAGAATGTAATTAGGCGAAGTAGGAGAAAGCTAAGTCCCGATATTCCAAGGAGCCATGTAGCAATCTTTGCACGACTAATAGGGGGTCTGCCTATTATTTTCCCGGTCTGACCATTCATTACAAAGTTGTGCTCGGCCTGGTTATAGTCATAACATACTAACCATACTGGAAGTAAGGTATAATCTGCCTTTCTATTTCTTATATTAATATTCTTACTATTAATTTGAACAGAGGAATAACCAGTAATGGTGGACCTTATATAGGAGTCTATATAGGAATTGGCACGGGTCTTTACTCTAGGTAGTAATTCCTGATCAGTAAAATCATATTTTTCAGCTATGTAACCTGCCAGATAAGGCATCTCAAAGCTATTAAGACGTGCGTATGAATAGGGTTCTAATCTATCCATCATTTTATCATCCATTTTCTTTGAAGCATCACAGGGAATCCTTTTATAATTTAAATCGACCTTACGATATACATGATAGTATTTTGTTTCTGTATAAATCCAATCCCCTCTTGTATATGTGCGAACTCTGGTACATGTAGCCTTTACCTCCCCCTTGCCATTGAGGTCGAATAACCAGAAGGGAACATATAAGCCTGTAATATCCTTGATTCGGTCAGCAACTCGAAAATCATTTGGTGTGAGAAGACCCTTCTTACACCACTTCTTAAAGGCTTCTTGTGCCTGACTTTTACTTATCATAAAGGGTATTACATAGCTAGGTGCAAGGTTTCCAGTTAGGCGGTCACTAAGAACTACCGCGGCTCCACAAAAGCTACATTTGGTTGCAGTTGTTTGCTTGTCTGTAATTATATTAGCTCCACAGTTATTGCAATTATATTCAGCTACCTCATCCTCTACGAAGGTAGAGTGGCTAGATGGCTCATCTTCATTAAATGGATCAGAATAGTCTTTGTTAAATGATTTTAAAGCAGCCTCTTTATCCTCTTTGTCCATACCATCTAGTGAATCATCTAAATTATGCTGCCGGGCCATTTGCTCTATATTATCCTCACGTCCACAGCTATGACATTTTAGGGCTCCTGAAATTGTATCATATACCATGTTGTCTCCACAATTGGAGCACTTATACTGTGTTACCATAGTCTCTTTCCCACCTTATAATAGAATTATTTGTATTATCTAATAGGATAATTCGTCCTATTAGATAAAAAATCTAATAAGATAAATGTCCGCAAACAGGGAAGCTAAACTTCTATTTGGCGGACATTTAATTAGACTATTTATTTAAACTAGCTTTTAATGCTGCCAGCTCATCATCCACTGATGCATCTGTAGTGTATTTCTTGGTTAGGTCTTTAATAGTATTATCTGTGGATGAGCGGTTAAGCTCAGCCATAGCATTTGCTTTGTCAAGAGCCTTATCTGCCATATCTTCATATTTTTCAAAGCTTGAAATTGAATTATTGGCGCTGGCAACTGAGGAACCAATCTTATTGAGGCGTTCTTGGGTTTTTGCGACTGCAAGTTTACCCTTAATCATATCCTTTCTTGATTCAAGTTCTCCGATATCTGATACAAGCTTATCGTGCATTTCTCTCATATGAGTAGCATTTGTATGGGCAAGGTCATACGCTTCTTGAAGTCCTGCCTGCTTAGAAGTTAATGAAGCTTTTTGCTCTAAGAACTTACGAGCATCATTTTCGTTATTAGCCTCTAATGCTTTTACTGCAAAGGTCTGCATTTTCTCAATTTCTGCATTGCATTCATCTAATGCTCTCTTAGCTCTCTGTTCCTCAGCCATAATTGCTGCAGTTTCTGATTTAACCTTGCCAAGGTCAGAGTTTAGATTCCTTAGGCACTGATCTATCATTTTCTCAGGATTCTCAGCCTTATCTAATAGTGCGTTGATGTTACTGGACATAATGTCTTTAAATCTTGTTAAAATTCCCATAATATAATCCCTCCTTATGTACTGTTCATTTTCTGGGTTAATCATTCTTAATTAATATCAATTTGATGTTAATTGTTAACCACCTACATTAATTAGTTTATTATGTATTAATAAGAAAATCAAGTTAAAAAAAGGTTAGAATAATAAGAGTAAATTTAAGGATTAATTAAAAGAGCAAATGATACTATTTTTTGCAAGAACATTCTAACTAAAAGACAAAAACTGGTTTATAAAGATTCTTAACTTAATAGTTATAAAGCTTGCTGATATTGTAAGTAAAAATTCTTTTATATGCAAAGCTTCTTTTTTAAGAATTAATGGCTAACAGACTACAAATTATTATTTTAGGATAATATAATTAAGTATATATTATAAAGGAAGACAATATTATTTTGATTTCTAGGTCATTTGATGGCATGTTTAGCATATAATACTGCAAGATAATGATAATTGTTTTCAAAAACTATCGTTATTTTATTGACATAGAAGTCACTATGTGCTATTTATATATATAAGTGTTAGAGACAACTAACTTTTATGGATTTAATATATTAATAATTTTGTAAATAAGGAGAGAAGCAAATTGAAGAAAAAACACAAGACTGAAAGGTCTAATAGTATATATTATGCCTCTGATAATCTTTCTTATATTATTACCAATACCCCAGAGCTTGGTATTCTAAAAAGTCTGGGTATAGTAAAGGATGCATGTGTAAAGAAAATGATGACCCATCACTTTGGAGGGCCAGTATTAATTAAGGTAGAATCCAGTGAAATAGCAATTGGTAAAGATATTGCAGAAAAGATTATGGTGAGGGGGTAAGTGATTTGTCCGGTTGTCATGAGGTTAATTATGATACAAAGGTGTTTGATAAGCCAAATAAAATTCTTTTAATGGGTAATCCCAATGTGGGAAAAAGTGTTTTTTTCTCAAACATGACAGGTATTAGTGTAGTTAGTTCTAATTTTGCTGGTACAACAGTTAGCTATACTGAGGGAAAGCTTAAATTGGCTGATGAAACCTATAATTTAATAGATGTACCTGGTACATATTCTATGGAAGCTACCTCTGAAGCTGAGGAAGTTGCAGTACAATTTATGAATAGCAAACCTGTTGCAATACTATGTGTACTGGATGCAACTAATTTGGAAAGAAATATAAAGCTTGGTTTAGAGCTTCAAAATTATAATGTCCCAATTGTATATGCCTTGAACATGGTTGATGTTGCTAAGAGGCACGGTGTAGACGTTAATGTGAATTTATTATCAAAAGAATTGGGAGCACCAGTCATAGCTACAGTAGCTGTAAAGGGTGAAGGGTTTGATAGGCTGAAGGAAGAATTATATAAGCTTATTAAAGGCGGACATGGGGCCTGTAACAAGTGTGCCTCCTGCCCTGCTTCTAACAGGAGAGAAGGGGACTCATGGGATAGGGCTAGAGAGATAGCTAAGAGGGTTAGGAAGAATGTAGATGGTAAGCTAAGCTTTATAGATAGACTAGGAAATAATATGCTAAAGCCCTGGCCAGGGATTCCAATAGCTTTGTTTATAATCATGATATCCTTGGCGGCTGTTGTTGGCGGTGGAGAGGTCCTGAGGGAAGGCTTACTCCTACCATTGGTGAACAATATACTAGTTCCTTTTTTTAAGTCGATTTTACAATCTTTTATACCGGAGGGCATCTTGTTAAATGTCCTAATCGGTGAGTATGGGATATTTGTTATTGGTTTTGAATGGATTATTGCCTTAATCCTACCATATGTATTTTTGTTTTACATAGTATTTTCCTTTTTAGAGGATTCTGGTATATTACCTCGACTAAGTGTCCTATTTGATAATATAATGCGTAAGATGGGTATTCAGGGTGGTAGTATAATTACTATTCTTATGGGATATGGTTGTGCGGTACCAGCTATAATAGGTTCAAGAGTAGCAACCACAAAAAAAGAACGGTTGATTGTATCTACAGTTGTATGTTTTGCTGTACCATGCATTTCCCAGACCGGAGCTTTGATTAGTTTATTTGCAGGTTTTTCACCTATATTATTAGTATTAATGATTCTTCTTTCATTAGCAGTTATGGCTATTGTATCTTCTGTTTTAAGTCGTAGGTTGAAGGGAACAATAGACCCTATGGTTATTGAGATTCCGAATTTATTGCTACCTAATGGCAAGGCCTATGGGAAGAAGCTAATGATTAGAATGAAGCATTTTCTGGTTGAAGCTGAGGTGCCAATGCTTATTTCAATTATTATTGCAGCCTTGTTAAAGGAAACAGGACTCTTAGATTCTATAGCTGTATATTTGGAGCCAATAGTTAGTGGTTGGCTTGGGCTACCTAAGGAAGCGGTTATTGCTTTAATTCTAGGGGTAGTCCGTCGTGAGATGGCAGTAGCACCCTTATTAGCTATAGAAGGTTTGACAGCACTACAAGCATTTGTAGGGGGGACCGTGGCTCTTTTGTACTTACCATGCTTATCAGTGTTTGGTATTTTATCGAAGGAGTTCAATGCAAAGGTGGCAGTAACCATTGGTGTATCTACATTTATAAGTGCCTTTCTTGTTGCGGGATTGATCAATCAAATGGCACACTTATTTATGAGTTTAGGAATCGCTTAAGTTAGGAATTGATAGATTTAATATTGTTTAGATATTCTTGCATAGCATTGATGGTATCATTGCTGATTACATGCTCTATACTACAAGCATCCTTATCAGCAATATCTTCATTAACTTTTAGTATTTTAGTAAAGAAATCTAATAAGGTGTTATGTTTTTTAGAGGTCATTTTAGCCTGCTTTAGACCAGCAGAGGTTAATAGGACCTCTTTGTATTTTTCGTTGATAACAAGTCCCTTATTAGCCAGTGTTGCCATGGCATTGTTGACGCTGGCTTTTGTGACGCCCAATCTCTCTGAAATATCAGATACTCTAACGCCAGATTCTCCTGCGGAAAGTTCATATATAGCTTCCAGATAATTTTCCATGGCATATGTTAGTTTCTCCATAAAATGCGCCCCCTTGTCTAAGTTGAGTTTCTTGTAATTTATCTACATTATACACAATCTTTTGTAATGGTCAAATAAGGAGTGGTATATTCAGTGGTTGGATATGGTGTTTTTCTAGGATAATTCTTTAAAAAAAATTACAAAAATCTAAAAAAAAGTACTTGCAAATGGTATATGTTTGGTGTATAATACGTAATGTTGTGACGTTGATAGCGTAGAAGCGTGAGGTTGCTACTGGTTTATTGGTAGGTTATTTACGTGGAGCGAAGGTCAAGTTATGAAACTGGCGACAAGTCACTGTACCCATAAAGTTTCTGCATGTGGCAGATAAAACGTGTGAAAATCTCATAACCATAATATTATAAGGACAAGGTATTGATAATGATATAAGTCCTGATAATAAATAATCCTGACAACAGTGGCTATAAAGAATCCTGTAGGCAGGATTTGTATATGGGAAATCGGGATACGCACGGACGAGTGTACAGTCACCACTTGTCGTACTGAACTTAAGTGCGAAAAGGAGGCGGCTTTTTTTATGGCAAGTCAAGTAATGAGAATTACACTAAAGGCGTATGATCATCATTTAATTGATCAATCGGCAGGAAAGATTATTGATACTGTTAAGAAGACAGGATCAAAGGTGAGTGGACCTGTTCCCTTGCCCACTAAGAAGGAAATCATCACAGTTCTTAGAGCGGTACACAAATATAAGGACTCTAGAGAACAGTTCGAGCAAAGAACACACAAGAGATTGATTGATATCATTACACCTACCCAGAAGACAGTTGATGCATTATCCAGACTGGAAATGCCTGCTGGTGTGTACATCGACATCAAGATGAAGGTGAAGTAATCAAGTGATTGAACTTCTTCTTAAAAGACATCATGGATTGGCAGATAATAAAACATAATTATATTAAATAAGAAGAAATCCTTAGGGTTTATTATATGAAGATATATGGACCATCTAGGATGATTGCCTGGGACTACACAGTATTAAAAGTGTATGGCAATCCGCTGTAGATTAATAGGAGGTAAATAATGAAGAAAGCAATTTTAACTACCAAAGTTGGAATGACTCAGATTTTCGGTGAAAACGGAGTATTAATTCCAGTAACTGTATTGCAAGCTGGCCCTGTCTATGTTACACAGGTTAAGACAGTAGAAAACGATGGCTACAGTGCAGTTCAGGTTGCATATGGCGATATCAGAGACTCTCTGGTAAGCAAACCTAAAAAAGGACATTTTGCAAAAGCCGGAGTAGAAAATAAGAGATTTGTAAGAGAGTTTAAGTTTGAAAATGCTGCTGATTATCAGGTTGGTCAGGAGATTAAGGCAGACATCTTTGCAGAGGGTGATAAGGTAGACGTTACTGCAAAGTCTAAGGGCAAGGGCTTCCAAGGTGTTATTAAGAGACACGGCTTACACAGAGGACCTATGTCACATGGTTCCAAATTTCATAGGCATCAAGGTTCCAGTGGTGCGGCTGCTAGCCCTGCTAGGGTATTAAAGGGTAAGAAGATGCCTGGTCAGATGGGAAATGTAATGGTAACGGTACAGAATCTTGAAGTTGTAAGAGTTGATGCCGAAAAGAACCTAATCCTTGTAAAAGGTGCAGTTCCTGGGCCTAAGAAGTCCTTTGTTATATTGAAGGAAGCAGTTAAAGCAAACTAGAGCTAAGAAAGGAGGAACAAAGAGATGGCAAATGTAGCAGTTTATAATATCGAAGGCAAAGAAGTAGACAAATTAGAGCTTAATGATTCAGTCTTCGGAGTGGAGATAAATGAACATTTGGTTCACAAAGCGATTGTAGGTCAATTGGCCAACAAGCGTCAAGGAACACAAAGCACAAAAACTCGTGCTGAAGTAAGAGGCGGCGGAAGAAAGCCTTGGAGACAAAAAGGAACTGGTCATGCAAGACAGGGTTCAATCAGATCTCCACAATGGAAGGGCGGCGGCGTAGTATTTGCACCAAAGCCAAGAGATTATTCTGTTAGGATGAACAGAAAAGAGAAGGCACTTGCAATCAAGTCAGCATTGACCTCCAGAGTGAATGCAGATAAATTCATGGTTCTGGATCAGTTTGGCTTTGATGAGATTAAGACAAAGAAGATGAAAGAGGTACTTGATAATCTTAAGGTTACTAGGGCCTTGATTGTTCTTGATAAGAAGGATGATAATGTAGCACTTTCTGCAAGAAACCTTCCAAACGTAAGAACAGTTTTATCGAATTCCATTAATGTTTATGACATCCTTAAGTATGATACTTTGGTGATCACTAAGGATGCTGTGGCACAGATTGAGGAGGTGTACGCATAATGGCAGATTTAAAATATTATGATGTTATTCTTAAGCCTATCGTTACAGAGAAGAGTATGGACTCTATGAGCGAAAAAAAGTACACATTTTCAGTTCATCCCGATGCAACCAAGGCACAGATAAAAGAAGCAGTTGAGAAAATGTTTTCTGGTGCTAAGGTGGCTAAGGTAAATACGATGAATCTGGAAGGTAAGAACCGCAGACGTGGTAACATAGTGGGCAAGACTGCAAAATCTAAGAAGGCTATTGTTCAGTTGACAGATGACAGTGCTGATATTGAGATTTTCTCCGGACTATAAGATCTGGTAAAAGTATAATTATCACTGATACATTATTTGAAAGGAGTGCAAATTATGGGAATCAAACATTATACCCCATATACACCTTCTAGAAGACACATGACAGGTTCTGATTTTACAGAAATTACAGCGACTAAGCCGGAGAAATCCCTTGTTGTTTCATTAAACAGAAAAGCTGGACGTAATAATCAAGGTAAAATCACAGTAAGACATCGTGGTGGTGGAGCTAGAAGAAAATATAGAATTATAGATTTTAAAAGAAGAAAAGATGGTGTTCCTGCAAAGGTAGCAAGTATTGAATATGATCCAAATAGGACAGCAAATATTGCATTACTTCACTACGCAGATGGTGAAAAGGCATATATCCTTGCACCACATGGATTAAAAGTAGGAACAAGCTTAATGAGCGGTGAGAAAGCTGAGATTAAGGTAGGTAACTGCTTACCATTAGCAAACATTCCAGTAGGTACTCAGGTTCATAATATAGAATTATATCCCGGTAGAGGTGGACAGTTGGTTCGCTCAGCAGGAAACTCAGCTCAGCTGATGGCTAAGGAAGGAAAGTATGCAACTCTTCGTCTTCCAAGCTCAGAGATGAGAATGGTTCCTATAATATGTAGAGCAACTATTGGCCAGGTAGGTAACGTAGACCATGAGCTTATTACTGTTGGTAAGGCAGGACGTAAGCGTCACATGGGTTATAGACCTACAGTACGTGGTTCGGCTATGAACCCTAACGACCATCCACACGGTGGTGGTGAAGGTAGAACAGGTATCGGTCGTCCAGGTCCTTCAACACCTTGGGGTAAGAAAGCTCTTGGTCTTAAGACAAGAAAGACTAATAAGAAGTCTAATAGACTGATAGTAAGAAGAAGAGATGGAAGTACTGTTAAATAGGTAGTTCGTATACAAATCATTGTGTATCAATGAACATTAATTCTAAGGAGGTTAGAATACATGGCTCGTTCACTAAAAAAGGGTCCATTCGCTGATGAGCATTTATTGAAAAAAGTAGATGCACTTAATAAATCCGGCGATAAGACGGTTATAAAAACATGGTCACGCCGATCCACCATTTTTCCACAGATGGTTGGACATACAATTGCGGTTCATGATGGAAGAAGGCATGTTCCTGTATATATAACAGAAGATATGGTAGGCCACAAACTTGGTGAGTTCGTTGCTACCAGAACTTATAGAGGACATGGAAAAGACGAGAAAAAATCTGCTAGGAAATAATAATGGCATTTAATGGAAGGAGGTTTATCCATGGCAAAGGGTCATAGATCCAGAATAAAAAGAGAAAGAAATGAGATTAAGGACAACAGAGCAAAAGCAAAGTTATCTTATGCCAGAGTGTCTGTTACCAAGGCATGCTTTGTATTAGATGCCATTAGAGGAAAAGATGTGCAGACAGCACTTGGTATTTTAGCATATAGTCCAAGATTTGCTTCTAGGCTTATAGAGAAGCTATTGAAATCAGCAATTGCAAATGCTGAGGTTAAAAACATGGATCCAGATAAATTATATATAGAAGAGTGTTATGCAAACCAGGGTCCGATTATGAAGAGAATTCAACCAAGAGCACGAGGCACCGCTTATCGTATTGAAAAGAAAATGTGCCATATAACACTAGTGCTTAATGAGAGATAAGGAGGGCAATAATGGGACAAAAGGTTAATCCTCACGGCTTAAGAGTCGGTATAATTAATGATTGGGACTCTAGATGGTATGCTGAAAGCGATTTTGCGGATAATCTTGTAGAGGATTATCAAATCAGAACATATCTCAAGAAAAGATTATACAGCGCAGGTGTGTCCAAAATTGAGATTGAAAGAGCTTCCGATCGTTTAAAAATAATAATTTTCACAGCTAAGCCGGGTATTGTTATCGGTAGAGGTGGAAGCGAAATAGAGAAACTAAAAGTAGATGTTCAGAAAATGACAGATAAGAAGTTAAACCTTGAAATAAAGGAAGTAAAAAGACCTGATGTAAATGCGCAGCTTGTAGCAGAGAACATCGCATCACAGCTTGAGAATCGTATATCCTTTAGAAGAGCTATGAAGTCTACAATGGCTAGAACTATGAAGGCTGGAGCAAAGGGAATAAAGGCAGCAGTTGGAGGACGTCTTGGCGGAGCGGATATCGCCCGTACAGAGTTCTATAGTGAGGGAACTATACCTCTACAGACACTTCGTGCTGATATAGATTATGGTTTTGCTGAGGCTGATACCACTTTTGGTAAGCTTGGTGTAAAGGTTTGGATCTATCATGGAGAGGTGCTTCCCAAGAAAGAAGCAAAAAAGGAAGGGAGCGATAAATAATGTTAATGCCAAAGAGAGTTAAACGTCGTAAGCAATTTCGCGGTAGTATGGCTGGAAAAGCTTCCAGAGGTAATACATTAGCCCATGGTGAATATGGGATTGTTGCCTTAGAGCCCGCTTGGATAAAATCAAACCAGATCGAGGCTGCCCGTATAGCCATGACTCGTTTTACAAAGCGTGGTGGTAAGGTTTGGATTAAAATATTTCCTGATAAACCAGTAACAACTAAACCAGCTGAAACTCGTATGGGTTCAGGTAAGGGTACACTAGAGTATTGGGTAGCGGTTGTTAAGCCGGGACGTGTTATGTTTGAAATTGCCGGAATACCTGAGGAGACTGCAAGGGAAGCTTTACGTCTTGCAACACATAAATTGCCGGTTAAGTGTAAAATCGTGTCCCGTGCAGACTTAGAAGGCGGTGAAAACAGTGAAGAATAAAAAATATGTAGAAGATTTAAGAAAAAAATCAGCTACAGATTTGAATGAAGAATTAGTAGCTGCGAAGAAGGAACTTTTCAACCTTAGATTCCAAAATGCAACCAATCAGTTGGATAACACAAGTAGAATCAAGGAAGTTAGGAAGAATATAGCTAGAATACAGACTGTAATTTCTGGAATGAATAAAGCTTCCAATTAAAAGGGGCTTCTGGGCCATAACTAAAAGTCCAAGGGTCCTGGAAAGGAGTATGTATCGTATGGAAAGAAAGTTAAGAAAAGTACGGATTGGCAAGGTAGTAAGCGACAAGATGGATAAGACTATCGTAGTTGCACTAGTTGATAATGTAAAGCATCCGTTATATGGTAAGATTGTGAAGAGAACCTATAAGCTAAAAGCTCATGATGAAAAAAATGAATGTAGAATAGGCGATCGTGTAAAAGTTATGGAGACAAGGCCCCTGTCTAAGGACAAAAGATGGAGACTTGTTGAAATAGTTGAAAAAGCAAAATAATAGAGCTTAATACATCTGTTTAGCAAAATTATACAAAGTTGGATTTATTACAACTGAAAGGAGTAATATCATGATACAGGTTGAATCAAGACTTAGAGTCGCCGATAATACCGGTGCAAAAGAGTTGCTTTGTATCAGAGTCTTGGGCGGCTCAGGCAGAAGATATGCTAATATTGGCGATATCATTGTTGCTTCGGTTAAAGATGCAACACCAGGTGGTGTTGTTAAGAAGGGCGATGTAGTCAGGGCTGTTGTGGTACGTACCGTTAAGGGTGCACGTCGCAAGGATGGTTCCTATATAAGATTTGATGAAAATGCTGCTGTTATATTAAAAGAAGATAACAACCCAAGAGGAACTCGTATCTTTGGTCCAGTAGCAAGAGAATTAAGAGAGAAGCAATTTATGAAAATAGTTTCTCTAGCACCAGAAGTATTATAAGGAGGTGTCGACCATGGCAATGATGAAAATAAAAAAGGGTGATAACGTTAAGGTTATTGCTGGCAAGGATATAGATAAAGAGGGCAAGGTTCTTGAAGCGAAGGATGGCAAGGTTATTGTAGAAGGCGTTAACATGATATCCAAGCATACTAAGCCCAATCAGACAAGTCCTAAGGGCGGTATTGTTAAACAGGAAGCGCCCATTGATGCTTCAAATGTAATGTATGTTCATAAGGGCAAAGCAACCAGAATCGGATTTAAATTCGTTGAAGGAAAAAATGGTCCTAAGAAGGTACGTTATGTGAAGTCAACAGGCGACGTGATTGACTAATAAAGAGAGGAGGTTTTGGTAAAGGTGGCTAGACTTAAAGATTTCTATTTAAATGATATAGTTCCAAGCATGGTAAAGAAGTTCGACTATAAGAACACAATGGAAGTGCCAAAGCTTGATAAAATTGTCATCAACATGGGTGTTGGTGAAGCTAAAGAAAACGCTAAGGTTTTAGAGTCTGCAGCCAAGGATATGGAAATTATTGCAGGCCAGAAGCCAGTAATTATAAAGGCTAAGAAGTCAGTTGCTAACTTTAAGTTAAGGGAAGGCATGGCAATAGGATGCAAAGTTACCTTACGTGGCGAGAGAATGTACGACTTTGCAGATCGCCTAATAAACCTAGCATTACCAAGGGTTCGTGACTTCAGAGGAGTTAACCCTAATGCTTTTGATGGCAGAGGTAACTATGCACTTGGAATTAAAGAGCAACTAATCTTCCCCGAAATTGATTATGATAAAGTAGACAAGGTAAGAGGAATGGATGTTATTTTTGTTACTACAGCAAAGACGGATGAAGAGGCTCGTGAACTGTTAACTGGTTTTGGAATGCCATTTAGAAAATAAGGAGGAATTTCCATGGCTAAAACGTCAATGAAAGTAAAACAGCAACGTAAGCAGAAATTCTCCACAAGAGAATATAACCGTTGCAGAATTTGTGGCCGTCCCCATGCGTATTTGAGAAAATATGGAGTATGCAGAATATGTTTTCGCGAATTAGCTTACAAAGGACAGATACCAGGCGTTAAAAAGGCTAGCTGGTAAGAGGTTAAGAAAGGAGGCAAATTTAATGACAATGAGCGATCCCATTGCAGATATGCTAACAAGAATCCGTAATGCAAATACTGCAAAACATGATACAGTTGATGTACCTGCTTCTAAAATGAAAATTGCTATCGCAGATATCCTTATGAAGGAAGGATATATCAAAAATTACAAGATTGAAGAAGTTGGAAGTTTTAAAACAATCCATATTACATTAAAGTATAGTGCTGATAAAAATGTTAAGATCATCACCGGTCTTAAGAGGATCTCAAAGCCAGGTCTTCGTGTTTATGCTAGCAAAGATCAGCTTCCAAAGGTTCTTGGTGGTTTAGGAATAGCTATTATTTCAACTAGTAAGGGTGTAATAACAGATAAAGAAGCAAGAGAGCATAACGTAGGTGGAGAGGTACTTGCTTTTATATGGTAAGCTAAGGACCAGATAAGATATGGCTTAATTTATGGGATATTTATCCCAATTATTATAGGAGGTGCGGGCATGTCACGTATAGGAAAAATGCCTATCGCTATACCTGCAGGTGTAACCGTAGATATAGCAGAAAATAATAAAGTGACCGTAAAGGGACCTAAAGGAACATTAGAGAGAGTGTTAGCTTCCGAGATGGTTATTGAGGTGGCTGGAGCAGAAATTACTGTATCTAGACCCAATGATTTAAAAAAGATGAAGTCTCTACATGGACTTACAAGAACACTTATTGCAAACATGGTGCAAGGTGTAACTGAAGGATATCAAAAGACACTGGAGATAAATGGTGTTGGTTATAGGGCAGCTAAGGCTGGTAAGGAATTAACTCTTACCCTAGGTTTTTCACATCCAGTAGTTATGACGGATCCTGAAGGAGTCGAATCAGTTTTAGAAGGACAAAATAAGATTTTTGTTAAAGGAATAGATAAAGAAAAGGTTGGCCAATACGCCGCTGAAATCAGAGCAAAGAGACCACCCGAGCCATATAAGGGTAAGGGTATAAAGTATGCTGATGAAGTAATCAGACGCAAGGTTGGTAAGACCGGTAAGAAATAAAGGAGGAGTGAAATAACATGGTTAAAAAAGAAATAAGATCTGATATTAGAAGAGAAAAGCATAGAAAAATCCGTAACCGTTTCACGGGTACTCCTGAGAGACCGCGTTTGGCTGTTTTTAGAAGTAATAATCACATGTACGCTCAGATTATTGACGATGTAGCAGCTAATACTTTAGTATCAGCTTCAACCCTAGATAAGGATGTAAAGGCAGAGCTTGAAAAAACCAACGATGTAGCAGCAGCAGCCTACCTTGGTACTGTTATTGCTAAGAAAGCATTGGAAAAGGGTATTAAGGCTGTTGTCTTTGATAGAGGCGGTTTCATATATCATGGAAAAGTTAAAGCGTTGGCAGATGCAGCACGTGAAGCTGGTCTGGAATTCTAGGTAAGGAGGAAAACACATGAAACGTTCTAATTTTGATACAAGGCAAAATGATGAATTTGATGATAAAGTAGTATCAATCAAACGTGTTACCAAGGTTGTTAAGGGTGGACGTAATATGCGCTTTACAGCACTGGTTGTTGTTGGCGACAGGAACGGACGCGTTGGTGCAGGACTTGGCAAGGCAACTGAGATTCCCGAAGCAATACGTAAGGGTAAAGAAGATGCCAAAAAGAATTTGATTAGTCTGCCGATTGACGAAAATGGTAGTATACCTCATGATTTTATCGGAAAATTCGGTAGTGCTGAGGTACTTCTAAAGCGTTCACCAGAGGGTACTGGTGTTATTGCTGGTGGACCTGTACGTAATGTACTTGAGTTAGCTGGATACAAGAACATTCGTACAAAGTCTCTTGGCTCAAACAACAAACGCAATGTAGTTTTAGCTACTATTGAAGGATTAAGCCAATTAAAGACCCCAGAGGAAGTAGCAAAGCTTCGTGGTATTTCAATAGACCAGCTTTCTTAAGAGTCTACCAGTAATATAATATGGAGGTGTCAAAATGGCAGATAAATTAAAAATAACATTAGTGAAGTCTACGATCGGTGCCATTCCTAAGCATAAGGCAACAGCTAAGGCTCTCGGCTTAAGAAAGCTCAATAAAACTGTTGAAATGCCAGATAATGCTGCAGTCAGAGGAATGATTGATCACATACAACATTTAGTAAAGGTTGAAGAAATATAATTTCTGAAAGAAGGAGGTGCACGTAGATGAATCTATCAGAATTAAGACCTGCGGATGGTTCAAAGCAAGAACGCTTTAGAAAAGGCCGTGGACATGGCTCAGGTAATGGAAAGACAGCTGGTAAGGGCCATAAAGGACAGAAGGCACGTTCCGGGGCTCCTAGAGTAGGTTTTGAAGGCGGACAGATGCCATTATACAGAAGAATTCCAAAACGTGGTTTCACTAACAGGAATACAAAAGAAATCATTGCAATTAACGTAGATGTATTAAATAGATTTGATGATGGTGCTACAGTAACAGTTGATTCATTAATAGAGTCAGGAATTATAACAAATCCTAAGGATGGGATAAAGATTCTTGGCAATGGAGAACTTACTAAGAAACTGGATGTCAAGGTTAATGCATTTAGTGCGAGTGCGATAGAAAAAATTCAGGCTCTTGGTGGAAATGCTGAGGTGATTTAATATGTTTAAAACATTCCTAAACGCTATAAAGGTTAAAGACATCAGGACTAAACTAATCTATACATTTCTTGCACTTATTATTGTAAGACTTGGAACTCTACTTCCAGCACCTGCTGTAAGTAGGGAGGCAGTAGAGCAGGCTTTTTCAGGTATTAATCTTGGTTTCTTTAATAATCTTACTGGCGGTTCCTTTACCAAGATGTCCATATTTGCTTTAAGTATTTCTCCCTATATCTCTGCATCCATTATTGTGCAGCTACTAACAATAGCCATACCTAAGCTTGAAGAGATGCAAAAGGATGGAGAGGACGGAAGAAAGAAGATTGAAAACCTAACTCGTTATATGGCGGTTGGTTTAGCAGTTGTTGAATCAATTGCAATGGCAATAGGTTTTGGTGGAAGCCCAGACGTATTGGATGGTGGTCTGACATTTACAAACATTGTACTTGTTGCAGCTTCCTTTACGGCAGGTTCAACATTTTTAATGTGGCTTGGAGAAAGAATCACAGAAAATGGCGTAGGAAATGGAATATCTATTATTCTTATGATTAATATAGTATCAACAATTCCTGCAGATTTCATCAGATTATATTATCAATTCGTATATGGCAAGCCAGTTGTAAAAGGAATCATTGCAACTTTAATTACAATAGCAGTAGTTATATTTACAGTTGTATTTGTATTGATATTACAGAATGGTGAGAGAAAGATACCAGTTCAATATGCTAAGAAGGTACAGGGAAGAAAGATGGTAGGTGGACAATCCTCCCATATTCCTTTGAAGGTTAATACAGCTGGTGTTATCCCAGTTATTTTTGCAGGATCTTTAATGTCATTCCCTATAGTTATAGGATCATTTTTGGGCAAGGCTCCAGGAAGAGGCTCTTTTGGAGAGAAGTTCCTTAAGCTTATGAGCCAAAGTGAATGGTTAAAGATAAAGGATTTTGATTTTGGAGAATTTAAGTACTCTATTGGATTACTGATTTATATAGCACTGATTATTTTCTTTGCTTATTTCTATACATCAGTTACATTTAATCCAATTGAAGTAGCTGATAATATGAAAAAACAGGGTGGATTTATACCTGGTATACGACCTGGAAAGCCGACTTCAGATCATTTAACTAAAGTACTTAATAATATTATTTTTATAGGTGCAGTAGGACTTATTATCGTATCTGTAATACCTATATTCTTTTCAGGCGCATTCAATGCAAGTGTAAGCTTTGGCGGTACATCAATAATTATTATTGTTGGTGTAGTCATTGAAACTATCAAGCAGGTAGAATCACAGATGCTGGTACGTCACTATAAAGGCTTTCTTAATGATTAATAAATGATTTATAGATAATACTAGGGTTTTCTGATATTCCTAAATGTTTATAAGGAATATCAGTAACCCTTATATGTCATTATATTAATAGGCCTTTAAAATTCTTAGAGCCATATGGAGAACATAATAGTGAAACATGTTAAATTACGGGGGGAGTACACATGAAAGTAATTATGTTAGGGGCACCCGGTGCCGGTAAGGGAACACAGGCAAAAAGAATTGCAACAAAGTATAATATACCTCATATATCAACGGGAGATATATTTAGAGATAACATTAAAAATAATACTGACCTAGGTAAGAAAGCCAAGGTTTTTATTGATAAGGGACTATTGGTACCCGATGATTTGGTACTTAAACTGATTATAGAGCGATTTAAGTTAGCTGATTGTAATAGTGGTTATGTACTGGACGGTTTTCCTAGGACTATACCACAAGCAACGGCACTAGATGAGGCACTTGAAAAGAATAATGATAGGGTTGAATGTACTATTAATATAGAGGTAGCAGATGAGGTAATAATAAATCGTATGGCAGGAAGAAGAGCCTGCTTAAGCTGTGGTAGAACCTATCATGTAGATACACTTCGTCCTAAGGTTGAGGGTGTCTGTGATTATTGTGATACAGACCTGGTACTTAGAGATGATGATAAGCCAGAGACAGTTAAAAAACGTCTACAGGTATATCATGAGCAAACCCAGCCACTTATAGATTATTATAATAATAAGGGCATACTTTACACCGTAGATGGTACTGGTGGAATCGAAGAAATATATGAAGAAATAATTAGGTTACTAAAGGATTAAGAAATTGACACAATCTGAAAGGAAGTATTGAATGGCAATCAACATTAAATCTGAAAGAGAAATCAAACTAATGCGAGAGTCCGGAAGAATTTTGGCAAATGTACTAAAGGAATTAGAAACCTACGTAAAACCTGGGATTTCTACTCTTGAAATCGATAAGAAGTGCTATGAGATAATTAAGAGCTATGGCTGCATACCTTCATTTTTAGATTATCGAGGCTTTCCTGCTTCTCTCTGCATATCAGTAAATGATGAGGTTGTCCATGGTATCCCAGATGATTACATCCTAAGAGAGGGAGATATTGTTAGTTTAGATTGTGGTGTAATATATGAAGGCTATCATTCTGATGCTGCTAGAACTATTCCTGTAGGAGAAATAACTAAGGAAGCAAAAAAGCTAATAGAAGTAGCAGAACAAAGCTTTTATGAAGGTATTAAATACGCTAAAGAAGGGAAGCATCTACATGAAATCTCTGAAGCAATACAGACCTATGTAGAATCCTTTGGATTTTCTGTAGTTAGAGATCTGGTAGGTCATGGAATTGGAAGAGACCTTCATGAAGAGCCTAATATACCCAACTTTAAACAAAGAAATAGGGGCCCTAGGCTTAGGGAAGGCATGACTTTGGCTATTGAACCCATGATTAATGCTGGACGATATGATGTATATTGCCTAGATAACGATTGGACTATAGTTACAGAGGATGGCTCTCTTTCAGCTCATTATGAAAATACCGTACTGATAACAAAAGATCAAGCAGAAATCCTGACAATTATATAAATATACGGAGTATTTAAATGTATGAATTAATTGGAGGCTTTGTTAGATCAAAAGCCGGTAGAGATGCTGGAAAATGTTATGTAATAATTGATACTAGTAATGAATATGTATATTTAGTGGATGGCAAGGTTAGAACTTTAGACAATCCAAAAAAGAAAAATCTTAAGCATGTTAAGAAGCTTAATTATAATGATCCTTTATTTGCTGAAAGAATTAAGAACAAATCAGTAATTAATGAAGAGATAAAAAGAACCATAAAATTGTTACTTAATGAAATTTCAAATAAGGAGGTTGAGTAATGTCAAAGTCTGATGTAGTAGAAATCGAAGGTACTGTGCTAGAAAAGTTGCCAAATGCAATGTTTCAGGTTGAGCTAGAAAATGGCCACAAGGTCTTAGCCCATATTAGTGGAAAATTGCGAATGAACTTTATAAAGATAGTACCTGGTGATAAGGTTACTCTTGAATTATCACCCTATGATTTGACCAAAGGAAGAATCATTTGGCGTGACAAGTAAACTTCGGTAAAAAATTGCTTGCTATTAGTTTTAAGCGGTGATATAATAGACGTTGCGCATTTATCTTGCGTGATGGCAAACGCTAATTTTTCAACAAGCGTACTTTTTTGAAAGGGGCGAATTACTGTGAAAGTAAGATCATCAGTAAAACCAATTTGCGAAAAATGCAAAGTAATTAGAAGAAAGGGTTCTATCAGAGTCATCTGTGAAAACCCAAAACACAAACAAAGACAAGGCTAATATACAATAGTTGGGTAAAGCTATTGTTTTATATATAATAGTTCTTGCTTTTTGTGTTACAATCATCTGCCATAGGCAGGCATGTTGTGATATTGTGGGCTGATATTATATTTGCCTTAAGATATTGTGACCGTCATCACAAGAGTCTTAGCTTGCATATTATTATGCTTGTTACAATTTAAAGCGGCTGATTAATTTTTAGTAAAACAATATTATTTTGGAGGTGTACCAAACACATGGCACGTATCAGTGGTGTAGATTTACCAAGAGATAAGCGTGTAGAGATCGGACTTACCTATATATATGGTATAGGTAGAACAAGTGCGAATCGTATTCTTGCGCAGGCAAATGTTGATCCTAATACTCGCGTCAGAGATTTAACTGATGATGAAGCTGCTAGGATTCGTGACGTTATTGATGAGACACAGATGGTTGAGGGTGATTTAAGAAGAGATATCGCACTTAACATAAAGAGATTACAGGAGATCGGATGTTATAGAGGAATCCGTCATAGAAGAGGACTTCCTGTACGTGGTCAGAAGACTAAGACCAATGCCAGAACCAGGAAGGGTCCTAGAAGAACTGTTGCAAATAAGAAGAAATAATCTTTGAAGCGCAACACAATATAGTAAGTAAGAAATGTTTACTTTCTTATTTAGAAAAATCCAATAGGAGGGTTTGTTTAAATGGCTAAGAAAATAGCATCAGCAAAAAAAGGGACTAAGAGACGTGTCAAGAAGAATGTAGACCGTGGACAGGCACATATCCAGTCATCCTTTAACAATACAATTGTTACGCTGACAGATGCAGAAGGAAATGCGCTTTCTTGGGCTAGTGCCGGTGGATTAGGCTTCAGAGGTTCAAGAAAATCTACTCCTTATGCAGCACAGATGGCAGCAGAAACAGCAGCAAAAGCAGCACTTGTTCATGGTTTGAAATCCGTAGAAGTTATGGTAAAGGGCCCCGGTTCAGGCAGGGAAGCAGCAATTCGTGCGCTTCAGGCATGCGGTATAGAAGTAACAAGTATTAGAGACGTAACACCGGTTCCACATAACGGATGTCGTCCACCAAAACGCAGAAGAGTCTGATTAGGAGGTAGAATAAAATGGCAAGAGATATGGGTCCAGTTTTAAAGAAATGCAGATCTCTTGGTTTGGAGCCGATGTTTTTGGGTATCGATAAGAAATCCAATAGATCCTTCTCCAGAGCAGGAAAGAAAACCAGTGAATATGGTCTGCAGATGAGAGAAAAACAAAAAGCTAAATTTATTTATGGCGTATTAGAGAAGCCATTTAGAAATTTATTTAACAGAGCCCAAAAGATGAAGGGTGGCACCGCTGGTGAAAACCTTATGACTTTATTAGAGCTTAGACTAGATAATATTATATTCCGCATGGGATTTGCTAGAACAAGGGCAGAGGCTAGACAGATTGTTAATCATAAGCATGTATTAGTAAACGGCAAGTGCGTGAATATTCCGTCTTATACAGTAAAGGCCGGAGATACTATAGAGATTAAAGAAAAAGCCAAGGGTGCTCAAAGATATAAAGATATCTTAGAAGTAACCGGAGGAAGAACTGTGCCTGCATGGCTTGAGGCTGATCAGGAAACATTATCAGGTGCGGTTAAGGAAATTCCTACAAGAGACCAAATCGATGTCCCGGTTGATGAGATGTTAATTGTCGAGTTGTATTCCAAATAGTAAAGGTGTTTTTATCGTTATTATTTATAGAATAGTAAGCAACTCAAATAACCCAGAAGGAGGGTCCTGTTGTGTTTGATTTTGAAAAACCCAGAATAGAGATTGTGGAAATTTCCGAAGATAAAAGATTTGGCCGTTTTGTAGTAGAGCCATTAGAAAGAGGATATGGAACAACCCTAGGTAATTCACTTAGGAGAATTATGCTTTCCTCACTACCTGGCGCTGCAGTAAGTCAAATTAAGATTGACGGAGTAGTTCATGAATTCAGTGTTATATCCGGTGTTAAGGAGGATGTAACTGAAATTGTTATGAATATTAAAAATCTGGCAATCCGTAACACAAGTGATGCGAATGAGCCTAAAGTTGCCTATATTGAGGCAGAAGGCGAAGTAGTAGTTACAGCAGGGGATATACAGGCCGACCCGGATATTGAGATACTTAATCCAGACCAAGTGATTGCTACCTTGTGTGGTGGCCCAGACAGTAGATTATTCATGGAGCTTACCATTACAAATGGAAGAGGTTATGTAAGTGCTGAAAAGAACAAAAAAGATGACTTACCAATCGGGGTTATTCCGATTGACTCCATATATACTCCAGTAGAAAGAGTTAATTTATATGTTGAAAATACCCGTGTAGGGCAGATAACAGACTATGATAAATTAACCTTAGATGTGTACACTGACGGTACATTAGTACCAGACGAGGCATTAAGTCTGGCCGCGAAGGTTTTAAGCGTTCATTTGGATTCTTTCATAGATCTATCAGAGCATGCTAAGACGGCTGAAATCATGGTAGAAAAGGAAGATGACGAGAAAGAAAAAGTACTCGAGATGAATATCGACGAATTGGAATTATCAGTTCGCTCTTATAACTGCTTAAAGAGGGCAGGAATCAATACTGTAGAAGAGCTTACGAACAAGACAGCCGAGGATATGATGAAGGTAAGAAATCTTGGACGTAAATCTTTGGAAGAAGTATTGTCAAAACTGAAAGAGCTCGGTTTAACCTTAAAACAGAGCGAAGACTAATCAGTTAAGAGAATAATTCAAAGGAGGGAATGACATGGCAGGTTACAGAAAGCTTGGCAGAACATCAAGCCAGAGAAAAGCTTTACTAAGGAACCAGGTAACGAATTTATTATATCATGGTAAAATCGTTACAACCGAGGCCAAGGCAAAAGAGATCCGCAAAATTGCGGAGGGAATGATTGCACTTGCTGTAAAAGAAAAAGATAATTTTGAAACTGTTACGGTAAAAGCTAAGGTTGCACGTAAGGATAAAGATGGTAATAGAGTCAAGGAAGTAGTAGACGGAAAGAAAGTTTCTGTATATGATGAAGTTGAAAAGTCTGTTAAGAAAGACAACCCTAGTCGTCTTCATGCAAGAAAACAGATGATGAAATATCTATACCCTATTACTGAGGTGCCTGAAGAAGCTGCTGGTAGAAAAAGAGGAACAAAATCTATCAACCTATCAGATGTGCTATTCGAAGAGATTGCACCTAAGTATGCAAACCGAAATGGCGGATATACCAGAATAGTAAAAATCGGGCCTCGTAAAGGCGATGCTGCGATGGAAGTATTAATCGAGCTAGTATAAGAAATAAGCTTACTCGAATATAAGGGGACGTAAAACTTATTAAAGTTAACGTCTCCTTTTTTAAATATTACTATTTAGGCAATTGCGAAACATAATAGGGGTTTAGTGAGTTTCGCAATTATATTATATTATTATATCAATAAATAGAAAAAATTATTAATAGATATCATCCTAAGTAGAAGGAATAGATATAATTTATAGAATATTAGTTAAGTATATTACACTTGTAGAAAAGTAAAATATTGTAAATAATGAAAGTAATCACTTTCAAGGTGATATATAAGGATTAAATATATACTTAAGGTTTTTTGGGATAGAAGTATTGTTTATATGGGATTTATATAAAAAATATATAATTTTACTTTACATTTAGAAAAAGAAACATTATATTGTATACAGTAAAAGATACTGGCACCAATATAGTGCGGAGGTTAGAAATTAATGATAGAGGTCAAGGATCTAGCGTTTGAATATATAAGAAGAGATGAAGAGGGCAATGTGGAATCCATTAATAGGGCTATTGATGGTGTGAGCCTAAATGTTAAGAAGGGGGACTTTATTGCTATTCTTGGAGCAAATGGCTCAGGCAAGTCTACCCTTGCCAAGCATTTAAATGCGATTTTGTATCCCACTGAAGGAAGTGTATGGGTAAATGGTTATAATACATTAGAAGAGAAAAATCTGTGGGAAATTCGTAGATCAGCTGGAATGGTTTTTCAAAATCCTGATAATCAGATTATTGCTACAGTAGTAGAGGAGGATGTGGGCTTTGGCCCAGAGAACCTTGGTGTAGCTACTGAGGAAATATGGCAGAGAGTAGAAAAAAGCTTAGGCGCAGTAGGTATGCTGGAATATAGGACCCATTCACCCAATAAGTTGTCTGGAGGTCAGAAGCAAAGGGTGGCTATTGCAGGTATAATGGCCATGAAGCCTGAGTGTATTGTTCTTGACGAACCTACAGCTATGCTAGACCCAGATGGACGCAAAGAGGTCATATCTACAATTCACTCCTTAAATAAGAATGAGAATATAACTGTAATCTTGATTACACATCATATGGATGAGGTTATAAATGCAGATAGGGTATTTGTAATGGAAAACGGACGTGTTGTGATGGATGGGAGCCCAAGGGAGATTTTCTCAAGGGTTGATGAAGTTAAAAAATACCGTCTGGATGTTCCCCAGGTAACTGAGTTGGCTTATGAGCTAAAACAGTCAGGAGTTAATATTCCAGATGGAATATTAACTGCCAATGAGCTTGTTCAGGCCTTGGAGGCATTATAGGCATAGATTGAGTATTTGTCATGCATATAAGATGTTTTATGGGCTTGTAGCTAGTAACTTTGTTTAATGAGATAGTAGGTGATAAATGTGCAGATAGTATTTGATAATGTGGATTATGTATACAGTAGTGGAACCAGTTTTGAAAAACATGCCCTAAAAGGAATAAATCTTAAGATTGATAAGGGTGAATTTATTGGATTAATTGGACATACTGGCTCAGGTAAATCAACCTTAATTCAGCATATGAATGGACTGATAAAGGCCACTAGTGGAAAAATATATTATAATGGTGAGGATATCTATGCTAAAAATTATAATATGCGGAAGTTAAGAAGTAAGGTAGGTTTAGTATTTCAGTATCCTGAGCATCAGCTGTTTGAAACCACAGTATATAAGGATGTTTATTTTGGGCCAAAGAATCTAGGGCTTGAAAAATTAGAGGCAGAGCTTCGTAGCTACGAGGCTTTAAAGATGGTTGGTATAGGAGAAGACCTTTTGGATGCCTCCCCATTTGAACTTTCTGGTGGTCAAAAAAGAAGAGTTGCAATAGCAGGCATTCTTGCCATGAAGCCAGAAGTGCTAGTCCTAGACGAGCCGACAGCAGGTCTTGACCCAAGGGGAAGAGATGAGATATTAGATCAGATTGCTATGCTTCATAAGGATAGCGGTATGACAGTGATTTTAGTTACCCATAGTATGGAGGATGTTGCTAAATACGTAGACCGTATCTTAGTCATGAGAAAGGGAAGTCTGGCTATGGACGAGGAGACCAGTAAGGTGTTTTCTAGGTATAAGGATTTGGAGGAAATGCATCTGGCAGCTCCACAGGTTACCTATGTAATGAACGCATTAAAGGATAGGGGTTTTCCTGTTAACACTGATGTAAATACTGTTACAGAGGCAAGAGATGAGATTATTAGAATGCTTTCGAAATAACTGTAGAGAAGATATGAGGATACTTATAAAGTAATTAGAAAGAAGAAATAAGAATACTTCAAATGATGTAATTGGAAAGAAGAAATAAGAATACTTCAAACTATGTAATTGGAAAGAAGATTTAAGGATACTATCCAAGTATTTAGAAGGAATGATGATATAAGGGAACTTTTAAAGTAATAGATAAGGGTTTTGTTTACTTAAA
>FZPS01000181.1_pt29 | contig 81075 bp, 76 predicted proteins | sample 1817821 | NCBI WGS metagenome assembly FZPS01 (sample SAMEA104158645, study PRJEB21678) | metagenome | place: Germany | collected 2015-04-21
ACTTGAGTTTCCGTACTTTTATCCACTTTTATCCACAAACCCTTGTTTTGCTGGATTTGTTATAAACAACTTTTAGAAAATGCCCAAAATATAAGGAACTTCTCTCTTTGTTATGGTAAAATTAAGGTGACTAATCTAAACCTTACTAAACAAAAAGAGAGGAGCTCCTTATGCTTAATTTTACCACAAATACTTATACTTTAAAACGTGAAATTTTATCTTATTCCAAAATACAGAAGAAAGATAATGTATGGAGAAACAAAAAAGGATATTGTAGAAATTCTAAAAAAACTATGTGAAATGAAACAGGTAACACTAATTGATGGAAGAGTTTGTAAGGATCATGTTCATATGTATCTGGGGATTCCACCAAAACTAGGTGTATCGGAAGTGATGGCATATTTAAAAGGTAAAAGTACATTAATGCTTTTCGATAGACACCCAGAATATAGACAAAAATGGGGAGATAGACATTTTTGGGCACGAGGCTATTATGTTGCAACTGTAGGAAATGTAAATGAAGAAACAATCTTACAATATATAAAAGAACAAGAAGAAAATGATAAATTAGAAAGATAGGAAGTAGCAGAGCCTCATAATGGGAGGCAACCAGTATATATGGTACTGCGAAACCCGCCTTTAGGCGTAACCAGTAAAATGCCCTGGAGGGGCTAATACTAAACCCCCATTTGAAATGGGGGTTGCTAACTTAGATAAAGAGATACTTTTTCCAAAGTCCGGTTCAAACGGGGCTTATTAAGGTGCCTATAATCCAGATACTGCCACTCTTACACTTCGAAATACGGCAGATTGGCACTTTAGTTAGATTTATTTGTTTTCAAAGTGCAATTTACGAAAACTCAAGTAGAACTAGCATAAAGACAGGAGAATTATAAGAGAGTATTGATACTCCTCATATGGAATACCAATACCCTCTTTATTCATTAGATGCTTAACTCTTATTCATTATCTTCATTTACAGAATATAAGGTTTCTAATCTCTTTAAGTGCTCATACTTAGCAGCAGACTGTTTCTCTGCTTGTTCAAAGAGTTTCTTAGCTCTTTCAGGATTCTTGCGCATGAGTGAATTGTAACGTACCTCATTCTGTAAGAAGTCCTGGAAGTTCTCTGAAGGAGCCTTACTATCAAGTGAGAAAGGATTCTTTCCTTCATCAAGTAAGCGTGGGTCATAACGGAAGTTATGCCAGTAACCAGAAAGAACTGCATTCTTCTCAACTGTCTGAGCCTTGCCCATTCCACCCTTGATACCATGATTGATACAAGGAGCATAAGCTATAATAAGTGAAGGTCCGTTATAGCTCTCCGCCTCAACAAGAGCCTTTATTGTCTGGTTATAATCTGCACCCTGTGAAATCTGAGCCACATATACATAACCGTAACTCATAGCAATCTGTGCAAGATCCTTCTTCTTCACTTCCTTACCTGCTGCAGCAAACTGTGCTACTGCACCAGTAGGTGTAGATTTGGAGGATTGTCCACCTGTATTTGAGTAAACTTCTGTATCATATACAAGAATGTTAACATCCTGTCCGCTAGCAATAACATGATCTAAGCCACCAAATCCAATATCATAAGCCCATCCATCACCACCAAAGATCCACTGTGACTTCTTGGATAGGAATTCCTTATCCTTTAAGATTTCTCTACATGCCTCACAGTCACATGCCTCTAATTCTCTAACAAGAGCCATAGTTGCACCAGAGTTCTCACGACCATTATCATAAGTTGCAAGATATCTTTCTGCTGCTGCCTTTAAGTCCTCATTGGAGCTAGTGGACACTAGGTCTTCCACCTTAGTCTTTAATCTATCTCTTAAGGTCTGCTGAGCAAGCAACATACCATATCCAAACTCTGCATTATCCTCAAATAAGGAATTAGCCCAAGCTGGTCCTCTGCCACTCTTTGATACTGTATATGGTGTAGAAGGCATAGAGCCACCCCAGATTGATGTACATCCTGTTGCATTAGCTATAAGCATTCTCTCACCAAAGAGCTGGGTTACTAGCTTAGCATATGGAGTCTCACCACAACCTGCACATGCTCCGGAGAACTCTAAGAGAGGTTGCTTAAACTGACTACCCTTAACAGTAGTTTCCTTGAACTTTTCATTTACTTCTGGCTTTGCTTCAAGTGAGAAACCATAATCAAAGTTTTTCTGCTCTTCTAGATTCTCTTCTAATGGCTTCATAACTAGTGCTTTTTCGCCCTTTCTACCAGGACATACATTTGCACAAGATCCACATCCAGTACAATCAAGTGCAGATACTGTAATAGCAAACTCTAGGTCTGGCATACCAGTCATCTTTACTTTCTTCATGCCTTCAGGAGCCTTATCAGCTTCATCCTTAGTCATAGCAACAGGACGGATTACTGCATGAGGGCAAACATAGGCACAGAAGTTACATTGTATACAATTTTCAGGAACCCAATTAGGAACATCAACTGCAATACCACGTTTTTCATAAGCTGAAGAACCCTGAGGTAGTGTTCCATCTGCATTATCAACAAATGCTGAAACAGGAAGCTCATTACCACGTTGCGCACTTACAGGAGCTAAGATATTATTAACAAAATCTACAACTTCTTTTCTTCCTGAAGTAACTTTCGCATGAAGTTCTTCATCCTTACAATCTTTCCAGCTTTCAGGAACCTTAACTTCCTTAACATCAGTAATACCACGATCGATTGCATCATGGTTCATCTTAACAATAGTCTCTCCCTTTGAACCATAGGAAGCTGTTGCTGCATCCTTCATATATTTTACTGCTTCGTCAACTGGTATAATATTAGCCAGCTTAAAGAATGCCGCCTGCAGTACGGTATTAATACGTCCACCAAGACCTATCTCTCTACCAATACTTATACCATCAATTGTATAAAGCTTAATATCATTCTCAGCTATATAACGCTTAACCTGACCTGGAAGATGCTCTTCAAGCTCTTCTAAGTTCCAGCCGCAGTTTAGAAGGAATGTTCCACCTTTATTAATCTCCTGTACCATGTTGTATTTTCTTACATAAGAAGGATTATGGCATGCTACGAAATCAGCCTTTGAAATCAAATAGGTTGATTTAATAGGTTTCTTACCAAATCTTAAGTGAGACATGGTTACACCACCAGACTTCTTTGAGTCATAATCAAAGTATGCCTGAGCGTACATATCTGTGTGGTCACCAATAATCTTGATTGAGTTTTTGTTGGCTCCTACTGTACCATCTGCACCAAGTCCCCAGAATTTACAACTAATTGTTCCCTCAGGACTTGTAGATGGAAGTTCCTCAACATCAAGAGAAAGATTGGTAACATCATCCTTGATTCCAATAGTAAATGTGTTTTTATCTTTATTGTTATAAACAGCAGATATCTGAGCAGGTGTAGTATCCTTTGATCCAAGACCATAACGGCCATTAAATACAGGAATATTCTCAAACTCAGTACCCTTAAGAGCTGTAACAACATCAAGATATAAAGGCTCGCCTATAGCACCAGGCTCCTTAGTTCTATCAAGTACTGAAATCTTCTTAACAGTAGAAGGAATTGCCTCAATTAGGCGGTCAGCACAGAATGGTCTATACAAACGAACCTTTACCAGACCAACCTTCTGTCCATTAGCATTAAGATAATCTATAGTTTCTTCTATGGTGTCACATACAGAACCCATAGCAATAATAACCTGTTCAGCATCTTCTGCACCATAGTAATTGAATAGCTTGTAGTTAGAACCAATCTTAGCATTTACCTTGTCCATATATTCTTCTACAATGCCTGGAATTGCATCATAATATGTATTACATGCTTCTCTTGCTTGGAAAAACACATCAGGGTTTTGAGCTGAACCACGAAGTACAGGACGCTCAGGATTTAATGACCTACGACGGAAAGCGTCTACTGCGTCCATATCAGCCATATCCTTAAGATCCTCATAATCCCATGTCTCAATCTTCTGAAGCTCATGGGATGTTCTAAATCCATCAAAGAAATGTATAAAGGGTAGTCTTCCCTTGATAGAAGCTAGATGAGCGACTGCCCCAAGATCCATAATCTCCTGAGGATTAGTACTACAAAGCATAGCTGCTCCAGTCTGACGACATGCATAAACATCAGAGTGATCTCCAAATATTGATAATGCATGGCTAGCCAATGCACGAGCTGATACATGAAACACACCTGGTAGCAATTCACCAGCGATTTTATAAAGATTTGGTATCATCAATAATAAACCTTGTGATGCAGTAAAGGTAGTTGTTAATGCACCAGCAGCTAGCGAGCCATGTACAGTACCTGCTGCACCTGCTTCAGACTGCATCTCAACAACCCTTACCTCTTGCCCAAAAATATTTTTTTTGCCTGCAGCTGACCATACATCAGTCACTTCGGCCATTACTGAGCTAGGGGTAATCGGATAGATAGCTGCCACCTCAGTAAAAGCATATGAGACATGAGCGGCTGCATTATTTCCATCCATTGTTTTCATTTTTCTTGCCATTGAAATGTCCTCCTTAAATTTAATACAAACAAAACTGAGAGGGTTATTCCTACTCATTTTATTTTTTTATTCGTCCAATTCATGATTATATCACATTATGAAAAATATTGAAATGCTAAATGTTTATTATTTAACAAAATATCTAGTAGTTTTTATATTTTAAAGACTTATTATTTCTTTTCTCCACTATTAGACTCAAAAAGCTTATATGTCTTGTCAAATATTTCTTTCTTAATTATATATATATCCTGAGCATCACTATCCCTGCATGCAATATAGTCATTGGCACAACCCAACATATAATCCTCATAATCCCATTTTGAAAATACCTTAGTGGTCTTGTCAAGCTGTTTGGCATATATTATAGATTTACTGGTAGGTATACAGGATTTGGCATGAGGTAAAAGATTTTTCGACTCTCCAGTAATACGGTTTTTTACCTTGGGCGCATAGTCAAGCTCCGCATAAAAAGGCTCCTCTTTAGCAGTATATCTGTCAATAAACTTATCTTTACTAATGGGGTATGCCTCTCCACTAATACCTATCATAATATATATATCATCTTGTGCACGTATTGTAACATCTCCCTCTAAGGTACGGATTATCATTTCAGTATCGGAAGGCTCTATATCTATAGATTTTACATAGCCTACAGTAACAGGTAGCTTAATATATTTTTTCATATTCGTAACATCTAATTTATCCTTCTTACTATCAATTACACAATAGCTTAAGAAGTATTCTTTCATCCTTGTAATTAAATAGTTTTCTAGATTTTGATTCTTATAAAGCTCGCTAAATTTAGTTCCTTTTATAAATCCACCAGCTTTTTTATTATGCCCACCACCATTTCCAATCATCTCAGTAATATATATAGCTATGTCGCTTGCTTTAGCATCTCTAAGACAACTTCGTACTGACAGCTTATAATTACCATCCAATTCACAAAAAACAATACAAGATTCAATACAATCCACCTGTAAGACCAAGTCACTTATTAAACCCAAAATATTAGGATCACAGGGATTAGCTCTAACGATAGCAAAATGGTTCTCTTCATCATATATGTATCTAATAAGGGCAATTCCAGCAGTTTCTAGCTCCTCTAATGAAAAATTACTGTTTTTTAATCGTTCAAAAATATATTCATCTACCTTTAAATCCTCCATTAAATCAATGTCATATGGGTGCTTCATTTCACCAAAACCATTACTATCTGAATAAAGGCCATAATACAAGGCAGTTGATAAGCTTTTATCCGATCTTATATCAAACCCTTCTTCAAGAAACATTGCATATAAAACAGTGGCACAGCTAGCATAATTAGACCTTACTTCCTTATAATCAGCTTCTCTTCCACAGTCCCTATGATGATCTATAATTGCAATATTCTCTGCTTCAAACCTGCTAACATTCCCTTCTCCATATTGGCAGTCAACAGTAACCAGTATTTCTGGCTTATCAAGCTTCTCAACATACTCGATTGGTATATTTAGCTCCTTCACCATAAGAACAAGATTACTTTTAGTAATCCTTCTACTACCTGAATATATTATCCTAGCTTTCTTACCATATGCCCTAAGATACTTATAAACCCCATATGCCGTTGCTATCGAGTCAGCATCAGGATTATCATGGCATTGAATAACGAAATCCTTATATGCCAATAATTCATTCAGCCTCATAATAAGCTTAACCTCCTATGTGTTATGATCTATGCTTGCCGTCTTTTTCTAGATACTCACATAATTTACTTGCAATATTAAAATTCTCAGAAGCATAAGATATAAATATTTTCATATTTCCCCCCTATAAAAAACATTTATTATAATATATATTTACATTATCCCTCTATCAACATGACAATATAATGCAAAATATACCATTATTATAATAAATGTTTTTCCAATAATAATCAATGCTTATTTTAACAGAATAATTAGCAAAAAGCGACATATATTTATTACAAGCTTATTGTATCCCTTGATAATGAGTATATATATACATGGTCCGCCAATATCTCTTCTACTGGTAGTTGAGAACTGTTTATCTCCATAACCATTCTACTAAAACTCTCCTTATCCTTTGTACTCACCATAGGAACAAGTATTAATTCATGTATACTACTGGGTAGAATATAAAGATCCGATTTAAGAAGCTGGGCAAGCTCCTTGATCACATCTTTATATAATAAACAGGATGCTCCATTAATTCCTTTTACATTAGTTAGTACATACATTGGAAATTCATCATTGCAATCATTTTCAATAATAATACCTTCCTTCTCTCCAATGTCACCACTAATGATCCCATTAATCATCTCACCTATTGATTTTATTACAGGAGGAAATAGCCTCCTGGTATTTTCAAATGCCAAGTCTTTAATATCCTGGGAAGTAACACCCCATAGCCTAATATGTTCGTTAGTGATTTGAATGGTCGCAATGTTGTCCTCTTCACTTCTTACTAGACAATGAAAAGTTATAGCAAGGTCCAAAAACTCCATGTAAGGTATCTGTGCAAGCATCTTTTTGTTCCTGTCAAGGCTAATAATACGAAAGAAAATATAAGGTTTCATAAGCTCAAATGAATATTCAAAGTTATCTTGCACAGCAGGTACTGCACAGTGACTATAAATCATGCATAGACGATCCATGATTTCTCTTATACATGTACCCTCTAGATATGATTCATAATAGGCATTCAGATAAATATTCGGAGCAAAGCTTCTATCCTCCTTAAGTACAACCAGGCTGTCTAGCTCAAGTGAATTATTCTTCATTACCTTATACACCTTAACCTTATAGCCATGCCCCATTCTTTCTTTGATATTCTCCTTAACAAAGCTAACAAATGAAGTATAATCCAGTAATTCTTCGTTTACTGCATTTAGCATGAATGGTAATCCTCCTTATGAAATTTTAATATGATTTTGGAATTTTAAAAGATTTTGTGAATTTCAGAATGTAGTGAATTAACCTAAGAAAATAAATCGTTAACATGATAGTCTGCCCGTATATTACTAGGCCATAAATAAGTATAGAAGCATTATAGCAAAATGAACTAACAAATGCAAGTATCAATTTACAACTTTTTACATAATATTTTTTTGTTTTTTTGTACTTTTTTCTCATTTTCTACACTAAGTGCAATCAAAACCTGGGAAGGTGCATAAAATGTCCACATAAGTATTGATGATATTGAATATATAATATTATAAGCAGGGCTTGGGGTAATAAAATCGGATAAATTAAATAATCCAACATTTATATCACATAGTAAAAACAAGACCATACCTATCGTAAAACACCTTACATCCCTACTGCCCCAATAGACCTTGGAAAGCTTAATGGATCTTAATACATTTGTACATATACATACAAAATAAATAATGCTAGCAATTAAGAGGGGATTAATATCAAGACCCAATCGCCATAGCATTATTAAGACTGTAATACTTACTAATCCTTGATAAAAAAGCACTAAGAATGCAGTTTTTAATGATATCTTCCTCTTCTTTGCCAGTCCTTCTCTATTAAAAAGTGCACTTATTCGCATACCATGAAGCTGTTGTACTAGTATAAATGTCATTACGCCATAAAGATAATAACCTAATAGTAAAATTAATATATCTGAAACAAGGGTCAAAACCATGGCATATCGCAGACAAGTAGTCTCTCTGCCATAGCCTTGTCCCTTAATAATAACATAAATAAAGCATAGGACCACTACTGTAAATTTCAATTGATTTGATAAGATATAATTCCTACCCAAAAAATCTAATGTAAGAAATATACTATATAGAACCATCTGTAGTAAAATAAAAAAATGCTTGAAGTAAGGTCCTTCCATTATGCACCATCCTAGACTTATGTATAAGCTATTATTGTGACGTCATATTAATTAGTATTTCCTCAGCCCTCTCTTTTGGAACAGGTTTACTGTATAAATAGCCCTGTGCTACGTCACATTCTGACTCCATTAAGAACTGCTCCTGTTCTGGCTTTTCCACACCTTCAGCAATAACATGAAGATTAAGGCTCTTTGCAAGTGTGATGATTGCCTGTATGATTTTCTTGTCTCTATTATCCTCCATCACCAGGTCTAAAAAGCTCTTATCTATCTTTAAATTACTAATTGGCAAATGTTTTAGATAACTCATGGCAGAATAACCTGTACCAAAATCATCCAAAGAGAAACTTACGCCCACAGTTTTTAGTTCCTTGATAATCTCTATTGTATATTCTAGATCCTCTAAGGCCACCGTCTCTGTTATCTCCAACTCAAGCCTACTAGGGTCTATGCCGGTTTCTTCAATAATGCCATATACCATTTGAACAAAGCCCCTGTCCTTAAACTGCCTAGATGATAAATTTACAGCCATAGTAAAATTAGTATATCCTATATCAGACCATTCCTTAAGCTGATAACAAGCAGTTCTTAGGACCCATTCACCAATAGGAATAATCAAGCCTGATTCCTCTGCCAAACTCATAAAATCTCTTGGAATCAACAATCCCTTATTAGGGTGCTCCCACCTGATTAAGGCTTCAAAACCTATTAACCCCTTATTAGCAAGATCCATCTGGGCCTGATAAAACAGCTTGAATTCATCATTTTCAATAGCCTTTCTAAGCTCTGATTGAAGCTCGATTTTGTCGGTAAGCATTTTGTTAAAGTCAGGATCAAAGTATGTATAGGTGTTTTTCCCATTGGCCTTTGCCATATACATAGCAGAATCTACATTCTTAATTAAGGATTGGGCTGTCTTTCCATCCTTGGGTGCAAATGCCACTCCTATACTTACAGTTACGAAATACTCTTTAGTAGACAATACAAAGGGAAAGGTAAATACATTTCTTATCTTTTTGATTTTTTCCTCATAGGAGGCCATATCCTCAAGATTTTGTGTAAGAATAATAAATTCGTCTCCACCAATCCGTGCTAGATAATCATTCTCGTCTGTAACCTGCTTTAGCCTATGAGTAACATCAATTAATAATTCATCACCATAGGAATGTCCTAAAGTATCATTAATATTCTTAAAATTATCTATATCTATATCTATTATACCTATAATTTCATCACTACGAATAGTCAGCATAATATGATTGAGCATCTCTGTAAATGCTACTCGATTTGGTAGTTCAGTAAGAAGGTCAGTATAGGCCAGTTTTTTAAAACCTTCACTACTTTTATGAAGATCCTCATAATGGGTATTTAATGTATTATATGAATTAATAGCACTTTTATACATTGACTCCATATCATCATAGCTTGTGATTATTCTGCCATTTTCCTTATCTAATTCACCAAGCTTTTGCCTTAATTTCAAAATTCTAAAAAAGGCAATAATCAATAATAGTAATATTGCAATACTTACAATTACTACAATTAATACTATTGAATAATTAACTACAAATTCTTGGTCCATATGTCCTCCCCTTTATGTCAATAATCTTTATAAGCCTAAAACACAAGCTAATTCAATATTAGTAAAGTCTATACATTCTTAGATAACAAATAATCATTCATAGCCTTTGCAGCTACTTTACCGGCACCCATGGCTAATATTACAGTAGCAGCACCAGTGACAGCATCACCACCAGCAAATACTCCCTCTCTTGAACTTAAACCTGTAGCCTCATCAACTACTATACATCCATATTTATTACTCTCTAATCCTTTTGTTGTAGAAATAATTAAAGGGTTTGGACTAGTTCCTAGAGACATAATTACAGTATTTAGGTCTAGTATAAAATCAGACCCCTCAATCTCTATAGGTCTTCTCCTTCCTGATTGGTCTGCTTCTCCTAGCTCCATTCTAACACATCTCATACCCTTTACCCATCCTTTTTCGTCAACAAGAATTTCTTTAGGATTGGTTAAAAGTTGAAAATGTATTCCTTCCTCCTTAGCATGATGAACCTCCTCAATCCTTGCAGGAAGCTCCTCTTCACTTCTTCTATATACTATAGTAACCTCTGCACCAAGTCTTAAGGCAGTCCTAGCCGCATCCATTGCTACATTTCCTCCACCTACAACCGCAACCTTCTTGCCGGTTATAATGGGAGTATCATAGCTAGAGTCAAAGGCCTTCATCAGATTACTTCTTGTCAAATACTCGTTAGCAGAGAACACACCATTGGCATTCTCACCAGGTATACCCATAAATTTGGGTAATCCGGCTCCACTTCCAACAAATACAGCCTCAAAGCCCTCATCATTCATAAGCTCATCTATGGTTACTGATTTACCCACAATAACATTTGTTTCTATCTTTACACCCAATGCTCTAACATTCTCAATTTCTGGTCTTACCACTGCCTCTTTAGGAAGTCTAAATTCAGGTATACCATACACCAACACCCCACCAGGTTCATGTAGTGCTTCAAATATTGTCACATCATATCCCATCTCGGCCATTTCCTTGGCACAGGTAAGTCCTGCTGGTCCTGATCCAATAATTGCAACCTTTCTTCCATTCTTATTCTTGGGTTGTGAGGGCTTAATACCATTCTCTCTTGCCCAATCGGCTACAAATCTCTCAAGCTTACCTATTGATACAGGATCTCCCTTAATACCACGGATACATACTTGTTCACACTGGACCTCCTGGGGGCATACTCGTCCGCAAATGGCGGGCAAGGCTGAGTACTTATTAATAATCTGATATGCCTCATTTATGTCTTTATTAACTACTTCATTAATAAATCCCGGTATATCTATAGAAACTGGACATCCCTTAATACATTTTGCGTTCTTACACTGTATACAGCGACTAGCCTCAGCTACAGCCTCATCTAATGTATAGCCTAAGCATACCTCTTCAAAATTCTTAGCTCTTACCTTCGGGTCCTGTTCCTTTATGGGAACCTTTTTTAATACGTCCACTATAATACTATCCTCCTAGCAATTATTCCATAAAACAAACCTAATTATCATGACACTCACATCCAGCATGATGGTGGGTATCTCCCTCTCTCTCACGAAGAACACTTTTACCCTCCTGTGTCTTATACATTGCAAGCCTGTTCATAGCCTCATCAAAATTAACTAAATGTCCATCAAACTCCGGACCATCTACACAGGCAAATTTTATTTGATCACCTATTGTAAGCCTACATGCACCACACATACCAGTACCATCCACCATAATTGGATTCATACTTACTATAGTTTTTATACCAAGCTCCTTTGTGAGTATGCATACATACTTCATCATTATCATAGGACCAATGGCAACAATTAAATCGTAGCTCTGGCCTTTTTCATTAACAAGATACTTGATACAGTCATTTACGTTTCCAGCCATTCCATAAGACCCATCATCAGTAGTTATGTAAATATTCTTAGCGTATTGCTTTATCTGATCTTCAAGAATAATAAGGTCTTTGCTTCTTGCTCCAATTATACAGTCAGCTTCATATCCATTTTCCTTCATCCATTTTACTTGAGGATATACTGGAGCAGCTCCTACGCCTCCTGCAACGAAAAGTACCTTTTTCTTACTTAGCTCCTCCTTGGGCATCTTTATTAGCTCGGATCTTTGACCTAGGGGGCCTGTAAAATCACGAAAAGCATCGCCCTCTTTATATTCAGCTAATAGCTTTGTTGAATTTCCCAAAGCTTGAAAAACAATTGTAACGGTACCTGCTTCCCTATCATAATCACAGATGGTAAGAGGAATACGCTCTCCCTTTTCATCCGCTATAAGTATAATAAACTGCCCTGGGTAACAATGAGCTGCAACTCTAGGGGCAATAACATCCATAAGATGTATTGAATTGGCAAGCTTTACCTTTTTGCTAATGGTATAAGAATTATTATCTGTCATTTATAAACCTCATTTCTTTCAATATTCAAGCTCAATAAAAAATCAAGCCTCTATTAATATTCAACTTTCATTATAAGACAGTTAGACCAAAAAATCCAGTATATTTTATATCTCTTTACCATTTAATTCTATTTTATTACATATATGTTGTCATCCACGCCTATTTTGTAAAACAATAATTAAAAAAGCAGATTAATCTATAAATAATCTGCCTCTAGCATTTTCAAAAATTCTTTATGATTTTTTATTTCTTCCTCTCTATCTACCCCCATTCTTCCAAGCCTATCACATCTACATAGAAGTGCAATATCGTGAACATCTGTATCTTTTACCATTTGTGTAGGATTTCCATGGGGCAATCCCTTTAATACGTATAGCATATGCATATGATATTTTACCATCATACTGACCCTATTAATAAAATCTATATCACTAGTGTAAAATTCAAGGAAAGTAATACTAAGTCTAGCCCCCACAAGATCATGGTCATAGGATGTGATTCTTCCCTTTCTGATTCTTGTAGTATCTGGCTTTCCTATATCATGTAGAAGAGCCGCCCACATAAAGACCTTACTATCATGACTCTCCTCTCTTACCTTTGCCGCTTCATCAATAACCATCATGGTGTGATTCCATACATTCCCCTCAGGGTGATACTTCTTTGACTGTTCTACTTTTTTTAGGTCAAGGACCATACTAAGAGGGTATGTCTCAAGCTCTTTTTCAATACTATTAAAGTATTTGGAAGGACAATCATCCTGTAACAAGTGTATATTAAGTTCTTCAAAACTAATCTTATTTTTAGTTTGTCTATTCATTATGATTCACGGATGGGGTTAGCTTTCTTTTTACCCGACTTGGCCTTCCCTTGAATTTCAGGAACTGGTTCAACTATATTTTTTGGTATATTCATTTTTTGATGCCCCTCTGTTCCATGAGGCTGTCTTGGATCAGGTCTTCTCATACCAGCCTTAGCCATAGATTTTCCTCCTATCATACATCATTATTAGGTATAGATTGTCTCTTTGCATTATTGTTCTTTTGCTTGTTTTCTCTTGTTATAGGTGTCTGTCCTTTAGCCTTTTTTATTCTTGCTTGTTTATTATCAGGTTGAGAATCTTTAGGCATAAATACCTCCCTACTTTATTCTAACTTTATTGTTTATTATTAAGTATTATTTTCAACTTCTACTATACTATCCCTTTAATTTTTTAACAAATAAGGTTAAATATGCTGGCATAGGAAAGCCATGACAAGCAAATACTATGCTTATGAAAAAAAACTTTATTAACAATTTTTTTATATGTGGCCTATGTGGATGGTGTATGGAATGCTTCTGGACTGGCCTTGGATCCTTTAAAAAATGGAAGTCAAATGATAGAACTCTTTCTTGTCATACCTCCATTTGGATGTTCCCTATATATGGCCTAGCTGCCTGTCTCAGTCCTATATGTACTAAACTACAAAAAAGGAATGCTCTTTTGCGAGGAGGTGTATATGCATTTTTAATTTATACAATTGAATACACTACTGGTGTTATTCTAAAGAAATACAGAGCATGTCCTTGGGACTATAGTAAATCAAAATTTAATATTAAGGGCGTCATTCGATTTGATTATGCCCCAGCTTGGTTCTTGACTGGCTTAATATTTGAAAAAATTCTAGATAGATAAAAACAAAAGCAGTACAAAACACATGAACTATTGTTCGATTTTTCTTGACTAAGACCTTACTCTTTGATACAATTTACTTAGAACAAGTGTTTGGTTAAGAGGACGAAAGTAATGATTATTCAAGAAGCTATGACAATTCAAAGGAAATTAGAGATTTTATCTGATGCAGCCAAATATGATGTAGCCTGTACTTCCAGCGGCGTTAACCGTAAGGGTAAAGACTCAAGTATAGGCAATAGCTTGGCCAGTGGAATTTGTCATTCCTTTTCTGCTGATGGAAGATGTATTTCCCTGCTAAAAATACTTTTTACAAATGAATGTATATTTGATTGTAAGTATTGCTTTAACCGGTCATCCAATGATGTGGTCCGCGCCTCCTTTACACCTGAGGAGATATGCGAGCTTACAATAGAATTTTATCGAAGAAACTATATTGAAGGATTGTTTCTAAGCTCTGGTATTATGGTGAGTCCAAATCACACTATGGAGCTTATTTTCCAAGCCTTGAGAATGCTTAGAGAGGATTACAATTTCAATGGATATATTCATTGCAAGACTATTCCCGGAACTGATCAAGCCTTAATAGAAGCTATTGGTTGGTATGCAGATAGGATGAGCATTAATCTTGAGCTTCCAACAGCAAGTAGTCTAAAGAAGCTGGCACCTCATAAGAGCAGAAATAATATTCTTAAGCCCATGCGTCAAATCCAGCTTAGGAGAGATATGAATAAGGATTACTTAGGCATCTATGACAGAAGCCTGGATTCAAAGCATACAAGGGCTAATAAGATTTCCGCTAGTAATACTAAGCTTCTCCTTCCAAGTAAAGAAGATTCAAAGAATATAGATAATAGTAATCAACTTACTCATAACACTACAAACAGTAATAAGAGCTTTACCAAGGAATTAAGTCAAGCTATGGCTTCAACCTCCACTCTTTCACCTTATTGGAAACCTCCATCTGCATCTAGTAGGTATGTGCCTGCTGGCCAAAGCACTCAGATGATTATCGGTGCAACAGAGGAAAGTGACCTTCATATTATGTCCGTATCAGAGGCCCTATATGATAATTTTGATTTGAAGCGTGTATTCTATTCTGCTTTTATGAATGTGAACCAAGATAATTTGCTACCCTCCACAGAAAATGGTCCTCCCCTCCTGAGAGAACATCGCCTATATCAGGCCGATTGGTTACTTAGGTTTTATGGCTTTAAGACTAGAGAGCTTTTAAGTGAAAGTAAGCCCAACTTCAACATATTTTTAGATCCAAAATGTGATTGGGCTTTGAGACATTTAGAACAATTCCCTATAGAGGTTAATAAGGCGGACTATTTTACCCTGCTTCGAGTTCCTGGAATCGGAGTAAATTCTGCTAGAAGAATTATAATGGCGCGAAAAAACTCAGCTCTTGATTTTAAGGACTTAAAAAAGATGGGGATAGTCCTAAAAAGAGCCGTATATTTTATTACCTGTAAGGGCAAAATGCTGTATCCAGTCAAACTTAACGAAGACTTTATCACAAGAGAACTAATAGCTGATAATAAGAAACTACCCTTTGGAATAGACAAGGATATTACCTATAAGCAACTAAGTTTTTTCGATGATGTAAGCTTTCAGATTAACAATAAATAAAGCGGGGGACAGCTATGAATCTTACTAAAATTTTTGTCTGTGAAAATAGTATAGATGGAATCTTTACAGCTATTTACCAGGCTTGGAGTTCAGGATATGGACATGCTAATGTCAAGATTGAAGAAGAGTGTGAAAAAAACACTTATTCAAATATTCAATTATTTTCAGATTATATTTATGTAAAGACAAACATAGAACAAGCCTTAATGGTCTCACGTTCAATCAAAACAAAGATATCTCTCCAGGTCTACGAGATGGTTTGCCGGGTAGCCTTATCTAACTACCAAGGCAAGGGGGACTTAATTTATAGATTTTTAGTATTAGGCTTTCATATAGGTAAAGATATTATCGGTCACTTAAGTAATGAGATTGTAAACAAGATATTTAAGATAAATAGATATGTGAACAATGAGGTTCACCATCTTCTAGGCTTTATTCGTTTTACTGAGCAGGATAATGGAGTTCTGGCTTCAATTATTCATCCTAAGAATAATATCCTATCTCTTGTTACTCCCCATTTTGTTGATAGGCTTCCAAAAGAAAAATTTATTATTTTAGATGGGGATAGAGGTCTATGTAGTATTTACATACCTAAAAAACCATGGGTTCTAGCTGAAGTTCCTGTAATGGATTCATATTCTTATGATAAAGATATAGCTAATGGTGATGATGAATATCAGGATTTGTGGAAGATATTCTTTGACAGCATCGCTATTAAGGAAAGGATTAATCCAAAGCTTCAAAGAAATAACCTCCCTATACGTTTTAGGAGGGATATGACAGAATTTTTTATAACAGATAAAAACTCTTAAGCCTTTTATTTTCTAATCTAAAAGATATATTATGAATATGTATAAATCAATTTGTGGGTGGAATACTAATCGAGTAAGGTGATATAAATTAAATTTAGGAGGAGTATCCATGAAAAAGAAATTAAGCATATTCATAGCTTTATGCTGTGTAATTATGTTTACCTTCATAGCATGTGGCAATGAAGGTGACACCAATAATCCTGGTAAGGATAATACAATTGGCACTAATGATAATAATGATGATAACACAGGTGATACTACTAATGATACTACTAATGGCACCACTAATGGCACTACTAATGACACTACTGGTGGTACTGGAGGTAATACAGAAGACATTACTGGTGGTGATATAGGTGATACAGGAAATACGGGTGGAATGACTGGTGATGATACTGGTACTACTGGCGGAACAACAGGGGGCAATACCGGTGGAACAACGGGTGGTACTACTCCAACAAATACACCCTAGTCAATAGATTTTTTAAAATAGGACAATCTTTTTTCTATAATATTAAAATACCCTTCCTATCTGGAAGGGTTGTTTTAATTATTATTTGTTTGCACAGTTTTTACATATACCAATAATTTGTATCTGATGGTCCTTAATGATAAAACCTTCTGCTTCTATAGCTTCCTCTACTTCAACCATGGGGCAAGTTGGTAAATTATGAAACTTTTTGCATTCATCACAAATTATATAGTGGGTATGGTCCTTATGACTTTCTTTATACCGATAAAATATCTCATTATCATTAAAATAATATTTATCTATTAAGTTCTGTTCGAGTAGCTGATCTATGTTTCTATAAATGGTTGATTTGGCAATTCTGGGAAGCTCCTTAGTGGTTCTATCATATATTTCATTAATTGAAAGGGGATGATGGGCTTCCTTTAATATTGATATTATTAATTTTCTTTGCCTTGTATTTCTAGTGCTTTGCATTAGTACACCTTCTTATATTTTGGTGACAACCACCAATTACTAGCCTTTAGTATACAACTTTCCTATGATCGTTTCAAGACTTGACATTGTATTCTAAGTAGCATTCTGTCTTTTTTTCTTAGCCACTACCAGAATCATAGCAATAAACACAGCGGCAAATCCGATTTGAATAGCCATATACTGAAATATGGGTCTTAGATTTTTAATACCATAATTGCTTAGACTTCCTATTGTGTTATTTGCCCTAACATACCAATATGAAGGTAAGAAGCTTCCTACTTTTATAGTTGCAGAACCTAGAATTTCCTGTGGTACGAACATTCCGCCAAGGAATGCTAGCCCTAATGAGAGAGCTGTCGATAAAGCTTGTATAGCATTCTTTTCCTTTATAGATATACCAATAAGATAACTAATACATAAGGTAACCAGAGCAAAAACAAAGGAATTTATAACCATTAGCATAAAACCAAAGTCAAAACTACGAAGGGGATTAGCTAGGTAGCCGATAATAATAAGTATCGATAGATAAGCTACAACGAACACCAAATTTGCTAATATAAGCTGAAAATTAAGTCCTCTAGATGATACAGGGGAAACAGACTGTCTTCTACTTATATCCAAGCCATTAAGTGACATCATAACAGTACCAACACTTAATATAAAGCACACTATCATAATATAGCCCATATAATTAAAATAATACATATTAAATCCTGCAGAATCTATGCTCTTTTTCTTGCTTGATTCGATTATTATCTCTGTATCTTCTACAGGATTCATACTTAAAAAATTCGTAAGCTCTCCTATTTCAAATTCAGAATTATAATTTATATAAGTCTTTGCCATATTTAAATAATTATCAATCGCACTATCAACTGATTGCACTGGCATCATCTTATCCGGTTGAATTTCCTTAGTAAGCACAATCTCCTTTCCACTAAGAAATTCATCAGTAAAGCCCTTTGGTATAGTTAATATATAGTATACATCATGATAGAATAATGCATCCTTTCTCGCCCCTTCACTATCCTCTACATCAATATATTTCACATAGCCTTCTAAGTAGGTTATGAATGCTTCAACAAATTCATTGTCACCATCATTATTAATAAGTAGAATCGGAACCTTACTTACTGCAAATTCTTTATTATCATCTCTAAATATCTGAAACGTAACAAGAAGGGTAATGGCAATAAACATAATACCGTATAAAAACAGACTAAGCATATGTTTCTTCATTATTTTAAAATAAGTCCTAAATACTTGCATAAGTTTTCCTCCTTAATCCAAGATAGGATATGACTCCCAAGGCGACCGACATAAAAAGTAGTATACTTGTGTTAACATAAAAGCGATCTAGGTCGTCATAATAGTAGAGACTATAAAAGGAATCCGATATAAGACTTACAGGGTTGATATATGGCACAATCGGAACTTTTTTTACTATTAAACCCTTTATCTCTACAATCATCATACCTGATAAAAAGGTGCTAATTAGAGTAAATGAAGTAGTTATAGCATCTTGTACACCAGTGCTTTTATTTACCCATACCCCAACTGCTGCACCAAAAAAGAGTCCAAACATTTCACCTATTAAGCAGGCTAGAACCATCTGGGGTAATTGCCCTCCAAAACTGATTTTTAAGACCTTCAACATATAAATAATTAAAAGACAAATGCCAGCTGCATGGGCAGTGAAGGCTGCCAGCATATTAATAATAAGTAGCTTCATTTTATGAATTGGTGACACATTTATTCTGGCTCCACGACTAGACCTATTCCCCTGAATATTAATAACCTCATCCAGTCCCCAATTAACTGCCATCATACAAGTCATGGCCAATAATGCATAAAAGTAGGTTAATGTTATATCTGGTTTTGCACCCTTATCTAACTCACTAGTAAAACTTTTATATTCCATAATATCATCCAGTAACCCTTGACTTAATGCATCTGGATTCTTCATAAGAATTGCCTGAATCGTATAAGCAGACCTCTTATAGCTATCCAAAAATGACTTAACTATAGTCTCACTTATTCCATTTTTCTTTACATATACCCTAACACCTTCGCCATTGACTATATAGGCAGTAATCTCATCTTCTCCAAGAGCTTTACTAGCTTCTTCAACATTCAAATATCTCACATTAAAAAGTGGAAGCCCTTGGGATATTTCCGCCTCCTCTAATACATCCTTCAGATAATCCATATCATTTTTGTAGCCTACATCCTCCACATATGCAATACTTATAGTCTCAAGATTATTTGATGAAAACATATCGGTAAAAGCAAAATAGAATAAGCTAGCAAGAAGGATGGGAAATGCATAACTCCAAAATATATTTACTCTATTTCGTAAAAGGCACTTTAGCCTCGACTTATATAATTGAAAAACCATATTATTACCACCTTTCTAGTCCCTTAGTTCCTTACCAGTGATTTCAAGAAACACATCATTTAATGTTGGTAGCTGTGTAAATACTTTACCAAAACTTATATTATTACTCTCCATATAGTGGAGGACCTGTAATAGGTTGTTCTTGCCTTTTCCTGATTTTATCTCCAGTTGATTATTTTCATATGTAATAGAAAGGACATTTTGCATTTGTCTTAACATCATAATCTGGTCTTCAGTAATCTGGAATGTTTCTATGGTAATCTTTTCTCCAATCGAAATCATCCCCTTTAGTTCTTCCTTAGTACCCGAAGCTACAACCCTCCCTTTATCAATAATAGCTATCTTACTACATATCTGCTCTATCTCCTCCATATAATGAGAGGTATATATAATTGTAGCTCCCTGTTCATTAAGCTGCTTAATTCCTTCAAGGATCTTGTTTCTACTCTGAGGATCAACTGCTACTGTAGGCTCATCCAATATAATTAGCTTCGGCTTATGAACTACACCACAGGCAATATTTAATCTTCGAAGCAATCCTCCACTAAGTTTTTTAGGATAGAACTTTGCATAATCCTCTAAAGCAACAAACTTTATAGCTTCCTCGGTAAGTTCATTTACCTTCTTCTTATCATTAATGTACAAGCTGCAAAAATACTGGATATTTTCATACACAGTCAGCTCATCAAATACGGCCACATTTTGCATGATAAGACCAATATTTCGTTTAATATCGAACTCATCAGGACCCATGGGCTTGCCAAAAACCTCTATGCTTCCCTTATCATATTTTAAGAGAGCTAATATGCAATTAATAGCTGTAGTCTTTCCTGAACCGTTAGGTCCTAATAGGCCAAATATCTCGCCTTCTTCAACCTCAAAATTCAAATAATCCAGTGCAACAAGCTTTCCATACCTCTTTACAAGTCCATCTACCTTTACTATCATACTCCTAACCTCCTATATAAAATATACATCTCATTTAAAAATCGGAAATTTACCTTCATTAAGGGTTTCTATCTTTTCTTATATACATCGATAAAAAAATATATATCTTTTGATAATTCAACTATATACTAATAATCAATCCCAGTGTAGTGAACCCCGTCACTACATCCCATGACAAATGTCATTATTGTCATTAGATAACATGTCACATCTCTAATTGACAATCATTCCTTCTCATGTAATACTGAAAATAAACTTACCAAATAAAGACTTATTAAGGATTAGATGAAATGAATGAATTATTTGATAAAACACTATTATTTATATCTTGTATGGTAATATACGTAATGAATGACAATAATCTCTATGCAGTGATACCTGCTATACTTACCATACTTATAAGCTGTCTTTCCTATTATTTTGAGAATGATAGGATGTCCTTATTTGGCTGCCTTATATTCGCACTTGTATGCATTATTAAACCTAGCTATATAATCTTTTTACCAATTCTTCTATATGATATAATTCATAGTAAATATCAGGCCTATGCTATGATAATAATTTTTCTATTTATAATAAATAATAGGTATTATAGCTTGTCAATTTTTACACTTACCATACTTATATTACTTTTTACTATTCACTTAAAATTAAAGACATATAAGTTTGAGACATTACAAAGTGAATATAACGAACTTCGTGATTCATCCTCATCCTATTCTCAGTTATTAGAAGAAAAAAATCGAAGTATATTAAAAAATCAAGATTACGAAATTAACTTGGCCACCCTGAATGAGCGTAACCGTATCTCTAAGGATATTCATGATAGTATTGGTCATCTTTTATCCAGAGCCATCTTACAGGTTGGAGCCCTACTGACCATCACCAGGGATAAAACTACTCATGAAGAACTATCAAAGCTTAAAAATTCCCTGTCCCTAGGAATGGATGATATTCGTAACAGTATACATAACATGTACGATGAATCCGTTGATTTATATAGTCAGATTAAACAAATCATTAAGGAATTTACTTTTTGTAAGGTGAACTTTGAATACGATATCACTAATACACCTCCCATAGCCCTAAGATATTGCTTTATCTCTATAACCAAAGAAGCTCTAGCTAATATAATCAAACACTCTAATGCAAGCCAGGCAAATATTACTATCAGAGAACATCCCGCTCTTTACCAACTGATAATAAGAGATAATGGAACTATAAGTAAACAAAATAATGATCAGATATCCAATATTCAAAAGTCTCTTGAATATAGGGATGGTTTAGGGATTAGGAATATCTCCGACAGGGTTAAGGGCTTTAATGGTAATCTAAATATATCCACAGAAGATGGCTTTAAAATATTCATTACAATACCAAAATCAAAGCCCATCAATGAATAAGCACTATGTATTGAAAAATAACCACGAAATGCTAGCATAGGCTTACAATTATATAAGCTGATATTATTTTGAATTATCAAAAGGGGGAAGCACTATGAAGGTTTTACTAATAGATGATGATAAACTAGTCTGCTCTTCATTAAAAATTATATTGTCTGCAGACTCTGATATAAAAGTAGTAGGAACTGGCAACTCTGGGCTTGAAGCTATAGACCTATACGAAAGTCTTAGACCAGACCTACTCTTAATGGATATTAGAATGGAGCAAATGTCCGGACTAGAGGCGGGGGAAATTATCCTTAATAAACATAAAGATGCAAAGATTTTATATCTTACCACCTTTCTAGATGATGACTATATAATAAAAGCCCTCCGCATTGGTGCAAAGGGTTATATGCTAAAGCAAGATTATGAAAGCATTATACCAGCCATAAAGGCTGTAAATACTGGACAGAATGTATACGGAAACGAGATAATAACCAAACTACCAGGCCTTATAGGAAGACCAGAAATCAAAAATAATTTAGACCATATTGGTATTTCTGAGAGAGAATTTGACATCATTAAAAAAATAGCAGACGGTTTTTCTAATAAGGAAATTGCTGAAAGTCTTTTCCTTAGTGAAGGTACCGTCCGCAACAATATCAGTAATATATTAGATAAGCTAGACTTAAGGGATCGTACTCAGATTGCTGTATATTACTATAAAAACATATCATAATACCCTTCTTGGCATTATGTGAATCGCCATTCCCTCAATATCATCTGCTGCCTCAGTAATTGCCTCCTCATAAGTGGGATGAGGCCTAATAATTGATGCTAAATCCTTACTAGTAAGTTTCTTAGAAATTGCTAGGCCTAGCTCACCAATCATATCTGTTGCCCTATCACATAAAAGCTGTGCTCCCAAAATCCTTCCTGTATCAGCTTGGCATACCAGCTTAATAAAGCCCCTCTCACCCATAGATAATAGGGTTTTACTATTGCCAAGCATTGGATACTTACCAACCTTAACCTGGTATCCTGCTTCCTTAGCCTCTGCCTCATCCATTCCTACAGTGGCCACCTCAGGAGCTGTATAGATACAAGAGGGTATTATCTCTAAGTCTATGGAGGGGGTAAGTCCGCAGATTCTTTCCACAGCAACAATTCCCTGGGCAGATGCTGCATGAGCAAGCTGTTTTCCACGAATTACGTCTCCAATTGCGTATACTCCAGGAATACTAGTCTCAAAATCAGCATTTACCTTTATACAAGAACCATCCATTTCAGGAGACAGTCCTTGTCCAAACAAGCCTTCTGTATTTGCCTGTCGCCCTACTGATAATAAAATTCCATCAGCTTGACTTGTCTTAGGCTTATCCTTCTCAATATATTCACAAACCAATCCATCAGATTCTTTAATATTAGTAACCTTGGCCCTAGTATGGATGGTGACTCCTTTTCTTTTAAGTCCCATGGAAATGCTTTGGGATATCTCCTTATCCATGCCACTAAGAATCCTGTCCATAGCCTCAATAATCTCCACATCACAGCCAAGCTCATTATAAATACTTGCCATCTCAACACCTATAACGCCACCGCCAATAATTATAAGCTTATTATAAAGCCTAGCTTGGCCCGATAAAAGATGGTCACTTGTAAAGACATTTTCAAGATCCTTACCTGGGATATTAGGTATTAGGGGTACTGAACCTGTTGCAATTAGGATATTATCTGCCTGAATATCAGTCCTATCCCCATTAGCTTCAATTTTTACAAGACCAGGATCAATAATACATGCTGCCCCTTGTAATACTGTAACACCGTTTCCCTTAAGCAGCCCCTCTATTCCCTTTTGAATCCTTGCTACGACCTCATCCTTTCTTTCCATGAGTTTGTCATAGTCTAGGCTTATTCCTGTAAATGAAATACCCGCCTCTTCCATACTCCTTGCCTCAGAAAGAAAACGAGTACTATGCATTAAGGTTTTTGTAGGAATGCATCCACGGTTAAGGCAGGTTCCACCTATATCTCTTTTTTCTATTAGTGCAGTCCTTTTTCCCAGCTTGGCTGCCTTTATAGCCGCCACATATCCACCAGGACCAGATCCTATAACTATTAAATCATACTTATCCATCATTAGATGTTTCCTCCTTAACACTTATCCTATAACCTGCCTCATCATTAATAATACTTAAACTTCTTCACGTATAAGCTGTATTAAATCCTTTAGAATCTTCCCCTTATCCATATCAGGCTGGGCATAGCTTAGGGCATCTTCCATAGCATCTGCTGTAAAGGCCTTACCAAGTAAAAATCCTGGTATCTGTTCAAATAGGTCTGTATCAAGACAATCAGAATAAGCCTGGCAGTCGGTAATTATTCCACCATTTACAACAAATTGAAGTTCTATATCTCCCCAGCCAAACCTTCTTTCAAGGCTATCGCTAAACTCTATTTTCTTTCCAAAATTCCATTCCCAAGAGGAGAACTTCTCTGTTCTCTTATCTAAATCCTCTTTATCTAAGGATGATGAATCCATCCTTATTGGTTCCAATCCATAGGCCTTTCCAAATCCAACTATAAGCTCAGTCTTCAATCTATCGATGGTAAGATCATGCCTGTATTCTATAAGGTTAGCAACCCTAGATTTGACAGAGTCTACCCCCTTTGACTTAAGCTTGGCCTTTGATACATTCAAATATTTTGAAAGGCTTGGCATATCCACATCCACCAAAATTGTTCCATGATGGTAGCACTTATCACCTGTTGAATAAAATGCATTGCCAGAGAACTTCTTCTCCTCTACGATTATATCATTTCGTCCTGATTTTATAGCTGGTATACCCAAATTATTAACAGCCTTAATTATTACATCTAGCTGCTTAGCAACATTATAATTATCCTTTGTCACTAGAAAGGTGAAATTTAGATTTCCTAAGTCGTGATAAACTGCCCCGCCACCTGATAGCCTTCTAACTAGTCGCCCTTGGTCCTGGCCCAAATCTTTAATAAGGCATTCCTTCCAAGGATTTTGGTTTCTTCCAACAACAACTGTTTTCTCGTTCTGCCATAGATAAAGGATGCACTCATCCTCTGTCACATTGTCTAGCAGATATTCCTCCAAAGCCAAATTCTTATAAGGGTCTGTCTCATTTGTAATTAAATATCTAATTTGTTTAATAGCCATCACTTTTCCCGCCTGTCAATGTAGTTTTATTAATACTCCCTAGAATAGCTTGCTCTACTTAATATTAACTCATAGCTATTCAACTATTAAACTTGTAGCGTAGAACCGGATTTCTTGCCGCCATCACCTCGTCAGGTCGTCCTATATGGGTTGTTGTAGGACTCTTATGGACCGCTTCCGGGTCCTTGCATGCCCTATTATATACCTCTTTATATATGGCTATAGCTTCATCCAAGCTTTCCTTAGTTTCCGTCTCTGTAGGCTCAACCATTAAAGCCTCTGCTACAATTAAAGGAAAATACATTGTTGGAGGATGCATATTATAATCTAAAAGTGTTTTAGCAAAATCTAAGGCTGACACACCCTTGTCCTTCTTAAGGTCAGATAGAGAAATGACAAACTCATGCATACAACGTCCATGGCCAAAGGGTATATTAAGTGTATCCTTTAGCATATGCATCATATAATTAGCATTTAAGACAGCATTTTCAGAAGCTAGTTTTAATCCTTCACTTCCCAATGTCATCATATAGGTAAGGGCACGGACTATAACTAAAAAATTACCATAAAAATCCTTAACCCTACCTATGCTCTTTTCATTCTTATCTTCAAAGCAAAGCATACCATCCTTATCAACTATTCTTGGAGATGGTAGATATTTTGCCAATATATCCTTGCAGCCTACAGGTCCAGCTCCAGGTCCTCCCCCTCCATGAGGAGTAGAAAAGGTCTTATGTAGGTTTAAATGAACTACATCAAACCCCATATCACCAGGCCTTGCCACTCCCATAATAGCATTAAGGTTGGCACCATCATAATAATTCAAGCCTCCTGCTTCATGGACTATACTTGTAATCTCAAGTATATCCTCCTCAAACAGACCAATTGTGTTTGGATTGGTAAGCATGAAGCCTGCAGTATCCTCACCTACTACTTTTTTTAGGGCTTCAACATCTACAAAACCCTCATCAGTAGAGGGAATATTTATAACCTTAAAGCCTGCCATAGCAGCACTGGCAGGATTAGTACCGTGGGCAGAATCAGGAACAATTATCTTATCTCGTTTAGTATCTTTCCTGTCCTGGTGGTATGCCCAGATAAGTTTTAAACCAGTATATTCACCATGGGCTCCTGCTGCAGGCTGAAAATCCATCTTATCCATACCAGTTATTTTACTAAGGTACTTATCAGCCAACTGATATATCTCAAGACAACCCTGGACCGTATGAATAGGCTGTAGGGGATGAATATCAGAAAATCCAGAAAGTCTTGCCATCTCATCATTTATCTTAGGATTATATTTCATAGTACAAGAACCAAGGGGATAGAATCCATTATTTACGCCAAAGGTTCTATTCGCAAGCTTGGTATAATGTCTGCTAATTTCAGTTTCAGAGACTTGAGGAAGGTTAAGCTCCTTCTTTCTTTTAAACCTCTCACTAAGCTTAAAATCAGCTACATCACTTTCTGGTATTAAATCTAATCCTCGATCCACATTTCCCTTCTCAAAGATAAGCTTCATATATACCTCTCAATCCGCCGCATCCGCGGCATATATAATCAATGAAGATTCCACATCTTATAAATCAAGTATGGTCATTTACACTAATTCCTTTAGAATCTCAATCATGGCATCAATCTCTTCTTTAGTATTCATCTCAGTTGCACACCAAAGAACCTGTCCCTTATGCTTTTCTGGACTGCCATCTTGCTCCAAAGGATATCCTCCTAATATTCCACGTTCCTCAAGAGCCTTAAGTATCTTATCCACATCAGTATTAACTGTGGTAACAAATTCGTTGAAAAACTCTCCTGAATATACCATCTTATATCCATCTATTTCACATAATTTATCTGCTAGATAATGTGCCTTAGACATAGATAGACTTGCCAACTGAGATAGTCCCTTCTTACCCATAGCGGAAAGATAGACTGCTGCTGTCATAGCACAAAGAGCTTGATTCGAGCAAATATTACTGGAAGCCTTCTCCCTACGAATATGTTGTTCTCTAGCCTGCAAGGTCAAAACAAATGCCCGTCTTCCCTCTGAATCCTTAGTCTCTCCTACTATTCTTCCAGGAAGTCTACGCATGAGCTTATCAGTAGTTGCCATAAATCCAAGGTATGGTCCACCAAAAGACAAACCTAAACCAAGGGGTTGACCTTCTCCAACTGCTATATCAGCCCCATATTCACCTGGGGACTTTAATAAACCTAAGGAAATGGGGTTACAGCTCATTATATATTTAATATCAGAATCAGCAAGAATTTCACCGATTTTATCTCCATCCTCCAAGAGCCCATAATAATTAGGCTGCTGAATCATAACACATGATACATTATCATCTAGCATTTCCCTTAAGGCGGCTACATCTGTTATTCCATCACTTGTGGGAACTACTTCTAACTCCATATCGGTTCCAGCTATATAAGTAGTTATGGTTTCTATAATTCTAGGATTTACAGAAGCCGAGATAAGAGCTTTCTTTCTTCTTCTCTCACTGCTCATAATAACTGCCTCAGCTGCAGCAGTGGCTCCATCATAAACCGATGCATTTGACACCTGCATACCAGTCAGCTCACATATCATTGTCTGGTATTCGAAAATTGACTGTAAAATACCCTGACTAATCTCTGCCTGATAAGGGGTGTAGGCTGTGATAAATTCCTCCTTGGAGGTAACCTGCTTTACTATGGCAGGAATATAATGCCTATAAGCTCCACATCCCCTAAATATAGAGTTAAAAACTTTATTCTTGCCTGCAATACTTGTTACTTTTCTTGACACTTCCATCTCAGACATACCCTTAGGGATATCTAATGGATTGTTAAGCTTGACTTTCTTAGGGATGGCATCAAATAATTCATCCATGGATTTTAAACCGATGGCCTCAAGCATCTGATGCTGCTCTTTCTTTGTATTTGGAACATAAGTACCCATAACGGCCTCCTAATCTAAGATAAATCTACTCTGCTATATACTTATTATATTCCTCCTCTGTCATGAGCTGGCCTCTATTAGTAATGTTCTCGACCTCTATAAACCAAGACTCCATTGCACTAGAATTAACTAGCTCTGGTTGGTCTAGTAATTCCTCATTAACAGCTTTTATAGTTCCTGTTACAGGACTGTAGACATTAGAAACTGCCTTAACAGATTCTACATCAGCAAATGACTCTCCTACTTCTACCTCATCACCATCCTCTGGTAGACCTATGAAGACCAAATCCCCCATCTCATTCTGTGCATAATCAGATATTCCAATCCTTGCTGTATTATCATCTAAAAACTCTACCCATTCATGGGACTTTGCATAAAATATTTCCTTACTCATAATATAAACCTCCTATTATCATATAATTTCAAATTATCTTTTATAAAATGGTAGGGCTACAATCTCTGCATTAATCCTTCTTCCCCTAACATCTACCTCAAGTTTTGTAGCTATATTATTAATATTATCATCTAATCCATCCATATCAATTAGGGCCATAGCGATGGGATAACCCAAATAGGGAGAATGGGTCCCCGAAGTGGTCCTACCAATCTCCTTATCACCATAATACACAGGACAAGCTTCTCTAGCTATTCCTCTGCCAGTTATCTTTATACCTATACGGGTCTTAGTAGGTGTTCCCCTATCTATAATACCCTTTTTACCAATGAAATCCTCTTCCTTTTTAAGCTTTACTGCAAATCCCAAACCAGCCTCTATGGGGGAAATAGTCTCATCCATCTCATGTCCATAAAGAGGCATTCCAGCTTCTAGCCTTAGAGTATCTCTAGCTCCAAGCCCACAGGGAATTAAGCCATAGTCACTGCCCTCACTTAGTAGTAGTTCCCATAGCCTTACAGCATCACTATTCTTGCAACAAAGCTCATAACCTTCCTCACCTGTATACCCTGTTTTTGATATCATACAGCTAATACCCGATACATCTACATTTTCTTTAAATGTATAGTATTTTACAGGTAACTTTTCAACATTAGTAAGCCTTTCAAGTATAGCTGTAGAATTTGGCCCCTGTAGCGCAAGAAGTGCCATATCATCTGATATATCCACAAGCTCTATATCTCCGGATATATGCCTTTTAATCCAGTCCAAATCCTTCTGGCGGTTAGATGCATTGACAATAATTAAATACTCCTCTTCATTAATGCGATAGATAAGTAAATCATCAATAACTCCGCCCTCGTCATTACACATTGGGCTATATCTGACCTGTCCATCCTTCATTTGACTACAATCATTAGTAACTAGCATCTGTATATAATTAAGGGCATCCTTACCCTTAAGAATAACCTCTCCCATGTGGGATACATCAAAAAGTCCCGCCTTATTCCTAACTGCCATATGCTCTGCTATAACCCCAGACTTATATTGTACTGGTAGTAGATAGCCTGCATATGGAACCATTTTCCCTTCTGCCCTCACATGACAATCATAAAGAGGAGTTTTCAAGTCCATATTGTTACCCTCCAATCACTTAAGCTATTAGAATTACCATTTTTGCATAAATTTATTATATTATGGGCAAATTGCAAAGTCAATAACCCAAAGAGTAGAGATAATTTACCCAGGGCATGAAACCCGGCAGGTGATGACGTCACAAATGCTATGTAACCTATCATTTACGACATCATATAATACAGTATAAGCAAAAAGGGAGGCACAATATGAGCGAACTACTTCGAATTGATCATATTAGTTATACCTACCATAACCTAGAAGGGGAAACTCCTGCTCTTCTCGATGTTTCATTTGGAGTTAATGATGGCGAATTTATAGGTATCGTCGGACCTAGTGGCTGCGGTAAATCCACTCTGCTTTCTTTAATTGCAGGCTTGCTCACACCAAGCTGTGGTTCTATATATATAGATGGTAAGGATATTAAATCTTCAGGTAAGAATATAGGATATATGCTACAAAAGGATCATCTACTGGATTGGCGAAACACCCTGAAGAATGTAACCCTAGGTTTGGAAATCCAGCACAAGCTTTCCGATAACAGCTATGCTCAAATAAATGACTTATTAAATACCTATGGACTAATAACATTTAAGAACTCATATCCTTCAGAATTATCCGGTGGAATGCGGCAAAGGGCGGCACTTATACGTACCCTTTTGTTAGAACCGGATATATTGCTTCTTGACGAACCATTTTCCGCTTTAGATTACCAGACAAGACTTGAAGTGTCTGATGATATATGGACAATAATTCGCAAAGAACAAAAAACAGCTATTTTGATTACCCATGATATCTCTGAAGCAATCAGTATGTCTGATAAAATAATAATATTGTCCAGCCGACCTGGTAGAGTAAAAAACATTATTGATATTAACTTATCTGTATCAGATAGAAGTCCCTTTGCAGCAAGAAGTGCTCTTGAGTTTAAGGATTACTTTAATTTAATATGGAAGGAGCTAAATCATAATGAGCAGGCGACATAGAAAGGTTTCAAGCGAAGGCTTAGACATTTCAGCTGCTCAGAAAGCCTATGTCAGAAGGCACGAGTTAAGGAAACGAAAGATCCGCTTCTATCAAATAATAATATTAATCGGATTTATTTCTTTCTGGGAAATCAGTACCCATTTTAATATTGTAGATGCATTCATTTTTTCTAGCCCCACTAGGCTAGTAAGAACCATTAAGGAAATGGCAATGGATGGCAGCCTTTTTTACCATATTGGCATTACCTTATTTGAAACCCTAGCAAGCTTTGCCTTAGTTAATATTATTGGTATAATATTTGCCATAATAATATGGTGGAATGACAGTATAGCCAAGGTACTAGAGCCCTATCTGATTGTCCTAAACAGCCTACCAAAATCAGCTCTAGCTCCAGTATTTATAGTGTGGTTAGGAAATAATATGAAGACAATTATTGTAGCTGCAATTTCAGTCGCTTTATTTGGAACTATCATAACTCTATATTCTGACTTCAAAGCAGTTGAAGAGGATAAAATTAAGTTAATTTACACCTTGGGAGGAAAAAAGAAGGATGTATTATATAAAGTTATTATACCCTCTAATATTCCCTCCATGATTAGTCTAATGAAGGTAAATATAGGCCTGTCTCTTGTAGGGGTAATAATTGGTGAGTTTTTAGCCGCTAAGGCTGGCCTAGGATACCTAATTGTTTATGGAAGCCAGATTTTTCGTCTGGACTGGGTTATAATGAGCATAGTAATCCTATGTGTTATAGCAACAGGTTTATATAAATTATTATCATTCTTTGAGAATAAGTATTCTAAGTAAGAAGCATGGCGATACGCTGACATAATGCGAATCGCCATTTTTATATGTATAAAACCAAAAGCTTATTTACAATTATTTGATGTTTTATAAACTAATTATAAAGTTTTATAAACTTGTTCTAAAAATATTCTAAAAACAAGATTGCTAATTTAGGCTTTCTTTAGTAGAATATGTGTATGTATTGCTTGTAATATTTTAAATCAATATCAATTATATGATGTATCATTTTATGAAGGGGGTTAATGATGAGAGATTTTGTTATTACTGCTGATTCAAACTCAGATTTACTAGAGAAATATATAAAAGAGAAGAATATTGGAATCATTCCACACTACTATGACATAGATGGGGTAACTTATGGTGACGAAATAAACCTAACACCAAAGGAGTTTTATGACAAGATGAGAGGAGGCAAAATGCCTACTACCATGGCCAGCAATCCCGAGGTGATTAGAGAAACCTTTCAAAATTACATAGATAAAGGCCTTGATATCCTACATATAAGCTTTTCCTCAGCCCTAAGTGGCGGTTGCAGTAACGTAATGGCAGGTGCAAGAGATCTCTGTGAGGAAAACCCTGATGCTAAAATAATTGTAGTAGATACCCTCAACGCCTCTCTTGGCGAAGGAATGTTTGTGATGAAGGCAGTTATGATGAAGGAAGAAGGTAAAACCATAGACGAAATCGCCTCATGGCTAGAAGACCATAAGATGGAGTTTTGTGTTCGTTTTACAGTTGACGACCTTAACCATCTTCAAAGAGGTGGAAGAATATCGAAAACCACTGCTTTAATTGGATCTATTATGAACGTAAAGCCACTACTATATATTAATGAAGAAGGTCAATTAGTACCCTTGGCTAGCTCAAGGGGTAGAAAGAAATCCCTTGTCACTATTTGCAACAACATGATAGAAAGCATGGGAAAATATAAGGATGAAGAGGATTATGTCTGTATTGCCCATGGCGATGCAATAGATGATGCAAATTATCTTGCTAAACTAGTAAAAGACGCACTTCCCCATAAGCAAATAATTATTAATACAATAAGCCCTAGTATTGGGTCTCATTCAGGACCTGGGGCTATTGGTCTTTGCTTTATGGGAGAAAAACGCTAGTAACCTATAAGCTACAATGTAAAGAATTATGAAGAAACATTACTAAAAATTAGGATTTTAAAAGGACTTTCCATATTGGAAGGTCCTTCTGAGTTATAAGGCTTTTCTTAACAGCTCCCCATGGGACTCGAACCCACGACCTACGCATTACGAGTGCGTTGCTCTACCAACTGGGCTAGGGAAGCATTATAAAAATTTTAATACAATAATTCTACAATTTCAAGTAAATATTCTAACAAATAAACATATGCTCTCTCTTCTTAAAATAAAAAAACATGGCTATTGGGTTTTTCTTAACCCTATTAACCATAGTTTTTCTGTGTTTTACTAGAACTTTATTTTGTTAAAATTTGATATATTAAAAAGTTGATTTTGAAAAGATAATTCATGTCTTAATAAGCCACTATTATTCCGCCTTCATTAGCATACATGGTGCTTACCCCTGCCGTATCTACAATAAAGCAATCCTTAAAGGGAACTAATTTTAGAATCTCTTCCTTAAAAAACTGTGCCCTTTCTAAGCAATTACAATGGGCGATACCTAATATCCTTTCCTTAGGTCTTATTACATCTCGTTCAATAGTTTTAGCCATAGCAATTAATGCCTTTTTAATCCCTCTAGCCTGATCTATTTTAGTTATTGTTCCTTCTGGAGTAGCTCCCATGATAGGCTTGATATTCAAGACATTGGCAACTAAAGCCTTGATGTTACTTAACCTACCACTCTTTTTCAAATTATCTAGGCTCTCTAGAACGAACTTAGTCTTCATATCAGACCTAAATGCATTAACCTTCTCAACAATACTTCTAAATGAATATCCTTCACTAATAAGTTCCTTTATCTTCATAACTATCAAGGTCTGTCCTACAGAAGCACTGCGGGAATTAATTACTTCTATGTCTTTCTTGTTTTCCTCAAGATATAATCTCTTTGCTAATTCAGCACTATTATAGGAACCACTTAATTCTGCAGATATTGTAACTGCAAAAACATTGTCTCCACCATTAAACTCCTTCAAATAATCATCAGGCGAAGGACATGCTGATTTTGGGCTACTAGGGCTAGCCTTCATAGTCTGTAAGAATTTTTTTTGGTCAAATTCTTGATTATCCATATAAACAAGATCACCTACCATTAGTGTCAATGGAACAACCTTAATGGCTGGATCTTCTTTAAGTATTTTAGGAAGATCTGTGCAACTATCTACTACAATTTTATATTCCATCTTTTACCTCCTATATTAATTAAATCACCTTAGTATTACAAATATATGACCTTGGATATTATTTACATACCTACATCATGTTACATCAAAGTCCCGTTACATGGTTTTCATTACTATATAATAAAGCATTTGGGTTGACTTTACAAGAGAAACTATTCCATAATTGATTTTTTTATAATTATTTTATATTTATTCTACTATTATTTTTTACATTTAATATTTTTTTATTTATAGGCTTGACATTCATTTCTTACTCTATCATAATCATGTTATTATTTGACATTATGTGCAAACGAAAGGATAGATTATGATTAAAAAAACATTACAAATAATACTTCTAAGCTTGACTATTATTTCTTTAGTAGCTTGTAAACATAAGGATGACGAAAACACTTATGAAATAGAGTCTAAAATCAAGGATTCTAAAACAAACTATGAATGGGAAGAAAATGATAACGATAAGAGTGAGATTCAAGATAAGAACATCCCAGAAAATGCTGCAGAAGAAATCCAGTCAGAAGCAATTGAATTATCTGACTCACAAGTCAAGGATAATAATATAATCGAGGATGATAATATGACCGAGGATAATCTTCCCAAAGTGCTGATAACTGATGACTTTGTAATGAAGGTTAGCAAAATCTATGAAACTCCTGGAGAAGGCATTGCCGCTGAAGGAGAAGTTTTATCAGGGTCTGCCTCTATCGGTGCCGAGATTGAGATTTTAAGCCGTAATAATGGGTTGATTCCAGCACAGATAACTTCAATAAGAGTAAAGGGCGATCTGGTTGACAATATTTCAGTCGGTGATTATGGTTTTGTAGCCTTACCAAATCTGGAGGGTAAGGATTTGGACGTAGGTGAGTGCCTTGTAACCAAGGGGCTTTATATGACATATAATTCTTTTCTTGCTAAGATGAAATTTATAGAAGAAAAAGAAGATTCCTTCTACAATGAAATCCTAAAATCTCGTTCTTATATTCTTGTTACAGATACATACTGTAATATTACTTTTGATAAAAGCAGCTTAGATGACAATGGTTACATAATGGCAACTTTCGAATTAATAACACCTCTATATATGAGTATTGGGACAGAATTTGAACTTCGAGAAGGTTTTGATCCTATTGCTTATGGGGAGGTTATCTCTTTCGATCTATCGTCATTCTCTGTAGAAACCAGCATAGAAGAAAATGATTCGGAAACCATGGATTCAAGCGATAACGATGAAGGCACCGGCATAAGGATAAAATTAATTGATAGCGGATCACTTAAGATACAGGTTATAAAGGAGATACGAGATATATTTGGTTTAGGCTTAAAGGAAGCTAAAGATATAACAGATAATGTACCTTATGAATTCACTGAAATACTTACAATGGAAGAAGCAATTGAAATAAAAACAAGGTTAGAGGAATATAATGCTATTGTTGAAATTATTGACTAGGAAGATATACTAGAGAAATGATAATTATATGAATATAAGCTATTCCATATTAACTTCATCTATGGAATAGCTTATATTATTTATAATATTTATAGCCTATAAAAATCCTACTTTGTTAGAAGCATCATGATATCATTACTTCTCTGAATAAACTTTGTCATAGCCTCAGGCTCTAATGGCTTATGGGCCAGGTATGCTAAATCATACAGCTGTTCGCATATCATCTGTGTATGTTCTGACTCCTCATTAGTAATAATATGCTGTACAAGCTCATGGTTAGCGTTTAATACAAGGGTTTCTCCGTCACCAAATTGACCAGCACCCATACCTGCCATATTGTACATACGCATCATATCCTGCATTCTACGGCTTTCCTCTGATAGGGTCATAACAGAGGCTAGCTTATTATTTTTAAGCTTTTCTACCTTAACCTCAAGCTTATCCATTCCTAGAGTCTTTCTAAATAGCTTAGTCATGGCTTCGGTATTTTTCTTTAGAATCTTTTTATCTTTTTTCTGGGTTTCATCCTTAAATCTATCTGTAATGTCAGCATCTATACGCTGGAATTTTACCTTTTGATTCTTATATTCAACATGGCTTATAAAAGGCTGGTCGATATTATGAGTTAGTATAAGAGCATCTAGTCCTTCTTCCTTAAACATGTTAATATACTGGCTCTGTTGCTTCTCATCACTTACATAATAGACAATGACCTCTTCCTCTTCCTCAGACTTATCATCCTCATGGCTTTCAGCACTATCTGCTTCATTTCCATCTGTAGAAACTTTATCCTCTTTTGTCTCTTTGGAAGCCTCTGCCTTATCAGCTTCTGAGGCCTTGGCTTTAGAGGCCTCTACATATTCATCCAAGCTTATATATTTTCCTTCAAGGTTCTTATAAATGATAAAATCCTTCATTCTTTCACTGAACTTTTCATCCTTTAGACAGCCAAACTTAATAAAGGGGTTAATATCATCCCAGAACTTTTCATAGTCTTCTCTTTCAACCTTGTACATACCAGAAAGCTTATCTCCTACCTTCTTTGTGATGTAGTCAGATATCTTTTTTACAAATCCGTCATTTTGAAGTGCACTTCTTGATACATTCAAGGGTAGGTCAGGACAGTCAATCACACCTTTTAGGAGCATCAAAAACTCTGGTATTACTTCCTTAATATTATCAGCTATAAATACTTGATTATTATATAACTTAATTGTACCCTCTATAGAATCATACTCTGTATTGATTTTCGGAAAATATAGGATGCCCTTAAGATTAAATGGATAGTCCATATTCAGATGGATCCAGAATAAAGGCTCCTTATAATCATGAAATACCTCACGGTAAAAAGTCTTGTATTCCTCTTCTGTACATTCATTTGGATGCTTTGTCCATAGGGGTGTAGTATCATTTATAGGCTTAGGCTTCTTATCCTCTTTCTTGTCATCTTCTTTAGGATCACTACTATCATCAGCTGAATCTACTTCCTCTATGGCCTTCCCATCCTCATCAACAGATGTGGTTATAATATCTTCCTTATCTTCGACTTCCTCCTCTTCTGGAGTATTGGCGTTCTTAAAATATATTTCTACAGGCATAAAGGAACAGTATTTATTAAGGACTTCCTTAACCCGATATTCATTGGAGAATTCATAGCTTTCGTCATTAAGATAGAGGGTTATTTCTGTTCCTCTTTCGGTTCTGCTACCTTGTCCCATCTCATACTCTGTACCACCATCGGATTCCCAATAGACAGGGCTAGCTCCCTCCTGCCAGGACAGTGTATTAATTGTTACCTTGTTTGCTACCATAAATGCTGAATAAAAACCAAGTCCAAAATGGCCAATAATCTGATCATCATTGGTTTTATCCTTATATGTCTCTAAGAATTTTTTAGCACCTGAGAAGGCTATCTGATTGATATATTCCTTAACCTCATCTGCAGTCATCCCTATACCATTGTCTGTAAAGCTTATGGTTTTTTCCTCCGGATTAACTGTAACAAGTATTTTATAATGATTATCCTCGGGAATATCAACCTCACCCATTATCTCTAGCTTCTTTAATTTAGTAATAGCATCGGATCCATTTGATACAAGCTCTCTAACAAATATATCATGATCCGAATACAACCATTTTTTAATTATAGGAAATATATTTTCCGAATTAATCGATAGATTACCTCTTTCTGTACTCATGCTTTTCTCCTTTCCTACTCTTAATAATATTTAAGTAATTACGAAACTCAAGTTATGATCTAGTGCAAGTTTAACAAACCATGGCAGGCACGCTTTCGCTACCTTCGCCTCGTAACGGTACATAAGCTGCCAAAGTAGGCCAGCTAAATACCGACGGTCTCAGAGTACCTGCTTGTGGTCCTTGTTTAACTTGCATTAGAAACAAGGATTTCGTGAGTCTCGCAATTGCCTGCTTTAATAATATTTTATAGTTAGTCATATCCCTAAATATCTGTATGTAACCATAGGGCTTGACTAACCTTTTATCAAATATAATAATACCTTAGACATAAAATGTCAAGATAAATTTAGCACTCTTCATGCAAGAGTGCTAACAATTCCCTATCTATTGTTCTTCATACGTAAGTTCTTGACTTTTCAAAAAGTTCTTTACCCACATATCCCATTCCTGTTCCAGAGTCTTATCTAAGGTAAATGTTTTTATAGCTGTTCCAGTAATTATATGAAGCTCGTTTTTTTCAAATCTTATATTGATAAATAATCCACCCAAGTCTTCTAATCGAAGCTTTCCTCCTAGGTCTTCAACCAATTTGTTTGCCTGGGCTTGTGGTAGTTGAAACACAATTTTCATTGAAACAGGAGACTTATTACCACGTATTATGGCAAATGCTATCCCCTTTATTTCTCCCCACAATACCGCCTGCTCTCCCCCTCTTTCCTCCAATTCCTCTTTTGAAAAAAATTTTTCATGAAATTGGCCAGACACATGAAAACTGGTAAAGGTCACAATCTCCATTTCCTTTAAAATAAATTGGTCAAACAATGGGCTAGCTATAAGCTTTGTCATAAAGGATTTTACATCCTCAATCTTTAATGAAATCATACCTTCTTTACTGACCTGCTCTCTCTTAATATTTATAAGCTTATTAATTTTTTATCTATGAATTCCTAGTATATATTATTTCATATTACAAACAATATGAATACATTAAGCTAAACCAATATATCTTTTCCTTACTATAGCTAATTGGTCGATAATAACCACGAGGAGGATTATAATTATGTATTTTGAGCCAGCCAAAAAAACTTATTATCGTTTTCCTTCTACTAGGAGCGTCGATGAATTGGATAACCGGATGTACTTTTCAGAAAAGCCTGCCCATACTACAAGTGACTCCCATAATAACCATCTAACAAATGCATATATGCAGGAAAATGAATCTAGAACTGATATATGATTTTTATATTATTTGTATAATATATAAAATCAACAGATGAGCGGGGTAGAAGACATAAAAGAAATACTTTATGCTTTTACCCTTTTTTCCATTGTAAAAGATTATTGGTATAATTGCCGCGGCAGAAAGGGCTTGAATTACATTACCACCACTTAATATGACTAATGCTATAGCAAGTAATGGCTTACTACCTCTAAATAAGTAAAATGCTACAATTGTCAATATTCCTAATAGACTATAATCCGTTCTAAGGAAGGCCGCCACAAAGCTAAACCCAATTGTAATAGCTGCATTTATCAGATTTGTATAAAACATATTATTCATATTCTTCTTCTCTGCCATATTTATTAAGTAAATAGCCAAAAGTCCCAAAAACAAAGTGAAGAAAATATTCTGATGGGCCATAAATCTATTGATAAGGGTGTAAAACACTTCATTATCACTAAACATCTTCGGTAAATCACTTTTAATATTGCTCCATTCAAAAGCATTATTGTAGAATTTTTGATTATAAAATGCCAAATCAAAAGGTATTTCTGATAATAAAGCAAAGATTCCTAGCCTTTTTAAGTAATTTTTCACATTGCTTGTATGATAAAAACCCTCAACAATTAGAAAAGCAAAAATAGGAAAGGCCAGTCTTCCGATTGATCTTCCAATTAAATAGTACATTGAATCAGTAGGGACAAATACTGCCGTAATATGGTCAATTAGCATTGATATAATTGCTATTAGTTTTAAAGAAAATGTAGTCATAATTTTACCTTCCTTATTATTATTTATAAGATATTGGAGATTATTTATATGTGCATTCTTTTTCTAATTTCTATCTTCATATTTTCACCCTCAAACAATATCAGGGCTGAGAGGGATATTATACTAGCTGCCACACATACTACAGATGGAAATATTACATTAGCCCAGCCAAATATAATAAATATTGCCGGTATAAAACCAAAAATAGCATCTATCATCAGATATACAATTAGGTCTCTAACTCCAATCTTTAGAATCTTTGCTCCTACTGCCATAACTATCATAGCAATAAGACATATTGTAGGTATTACATAATCAATGGACCATCCAATCCATCCCATGGACCTATCCCATATAAATGAAAGTACGCTGATTATTCCAACCTGCCATAGTATAGTCTTTGCAATATTATGCTTCTTACGTATTATAAAAAACAGGCTAATCCACATACATAGGACTCCAGCGGCCACCAAGATTGACCATCTCGAATCACTAGTAAATATCATATTAATAGCAAAACTTGCCACTACTGCCACTATAGATATAAGTATCAGTATTCGAATAAACATATTGAACTCCTGATATATAGTAGGTATATGGGGAAATACATCCTCATCTGGGTCTTTCTTACCCTCTAAGATACCAGAGCATAATGGACAAACCGTATGGTTGCCTAATATTTTAACCCTGCAATGAACGCAGTCTTGCATTACCACACCTCCCATAGTCTAGGGCCTGTAATATCTATATCTCCTTTGAGTTTGTAGAAATAGTAATCGGTATATTTTCACTAGATAAGTACCTAAAAAAATTCTTTTGTATATCTGTCCCACCAAAAGGTGATGTAAAACTTACAAGCAGATTATCCTGATAGGAACATATAGCTATCTGAGGCCTTTTGGCACTTACAAAGCAGTTAAACATCCTAACATATGATGCTAGTTCAGGATTAATACCAATCTTACCAACATTTGATAAAGCCACAGTTATTCCTTTATCATTTAACCTATTTGCAAAACGAAGTACTATATCCTTTATAGCCAAGGGAACCACCCTCATAAAAGCATTTTGCTCTAGAGATAAGAGGCGGTTCATATGGTCGTTTAGCTTTTCCTTAGTAAGCTCCCTTTCAAAACTCTCCTTTACTTCCTTAATAATATCATCTAAATCATCACCTGAAGTATTAAAATCATATCTAATATTAATAGTTGCAAAGAAATTTCTAGCTGTAACAGAAGGAAAATATGTCCTTAGATTTACAGGTACAGATAGGGTGACCGGATACCTTCTACTTCTTGCAGGCATCTCCTTATATATAGACTTAATAAATAATGCTACAAGATATACTGTGAGTGTAGTATTGTTTCTACGGGCAAGATCAAGGACCTCCTTTACAGGCATAAGCCCTTCTATAACCTTTATACGGTTGTCAATTGATCTTCTACCCTGGATATGATAAGCCTTGGTTATCTTTACTCTTTTTGGTATACGCTTGTCTGTATAATGCTTTAGGAAGCTATCATCCATCCTCTGAGATAAAGAAGCATCATAATCTAATACAGGTAGCTTAGTACCAAAATCCTTGCTATAACGATTGGTTATATAATAATAAAGAAGTGTTTTTAAAAATCCCAAAGCACCAGTTCCATCGGTTAGAGAATGAAACACCTCCAGGTTAATCCGATTCTTATAATAGGTAACCTCAAACAAAAGATTCTTTCGGTTAGGGTAATATAGCATTCCACAAGGGGGTTTGTTTTCCTCTTCAACCTCTGGCATAATATCTGTATCTTCAAAATAATACCAAAATACTCCTCTTCTAAGTACTGAACGATAGAAAGGAAAAAGAAGTATCGTCTTGTTAAGTGCCTCCTGTAAAATCTCACTATCAATTTCATCCTTCAGTTCACAGACAAAACGAAACACCTTTGTATCCTTCTCATTACTTGTCGGAGGAAATATCTTAGCAGCATTATCAAGCCTTGTCCATTCTAATGGCCTTTTTCTAGTCATATATCCAATATCACTTCCTTCATATGATATGAATTAAAATAAATATATAGACACATTATGATTCATTTCTCAAGAATTTATTAATAATCTCATAGCTCCGCTTAACATGGGCAAAATTCTTAGGTAAAGCAATAAAACCATGAAGTGCATCCTTCATCCGGTGTAATTCTACTGTATTACCATTCTTATAGAGCTTCTTTGCATAAGCCTCACCCTCATCCCTTAATGGGTCATATTCTGCTGTGATAATCAAAGTCCTAGGCTGATTACTTAGGTCATTTGAGATCAAAGGTGCCAGATAAGGGTTATCAAGGTCCTTATCGGAACTTATATATAAATCCATGTAATCTCTAATTCTCTTAGATGTAAGTAAATAATCCTTTCCGTTTTCCCTTATGGATGGAAAGCCTGTTTCATCACTGTGATCATTATTGGTTGAGGGGTATATAAGAATCTGCTGTGACACCTTAAATTCTCCCCTATCTCTAGCCATCAAAGACACGGCAGCAGAAAGATTAGCTCCAGCACTATCTCCTATAATTGAAATATTATCCCTTTCAACATCAAATAGGCTAGTATCAAGATATATTTCTCTTGTAACCCTATAGCAATCCTCTAGGCCACAAGGGAAAGGATATTCAGGTGCTAACCTATAATCAACCGAAACCACAAGACTAGCAGTCTGGTTTGCCATATTGTCACAGACATTACTGTAGCTGTCTATATTACCGGTTACCCAACCTCCACCGTGAAAGAAGATTAAAACCCTATTAGGCTCATCCTCAGGGACTTCCTTGGGTAAAAAAATTCTAACCGGAATCTCTCTGTCCGTTCCGGCGATTTTATGGTCCCATATAGTGTATCTAGGCTTTAGATATGGGCTTGCTACTGTTTTTATCTGTCGGTGTAGCTTATAGTTTTTCTTTATATCAAAATCAGGATATGACAATGCTTTTAAAGCTATTCTCATTGCCTTGTTTATTGCCATAAATCCCTCCTAAAGTTTGCTAACTACATTTTATCTAAGTATATTATAAAAGTCAAACTAAAGTAAACTCTCATAAGACAATTCTTATAAGCAAGAAACCAACCCAAAATCAAAAGTCTCATTTTGAGTTGGCTTCTAAAATTAATTAATAAGAATACTTCTTATCTACTTTTATAGTTTTCCTCAACCTTATATCTCGAGATGAAGCGGCTAGTCTGATTTCAAACTCTCCTGGCTCTACTACAAAGCCATGCTCCTTTTCATCATAAAAACCAAAGGATTCCTTGTTAAGGGTAATGGTAAATGTCTCCTCTTCATTTGGATATAGATAAAGCTTAGTAAAGCCTTTCAATTCCTGAACTGGCCTGGGTAAAGAGGACTTCATATCTGCTACATATAGCTGGACAATCTCTGCTCCAGGTATATCTCCAGTGTTCTTTATAGTAGCTTTAACTTCTACCTTTATATCATCCTCATCTGATTCATCTATAGTCACGGCCAGGTCTTTATATTCAAAGGTCGTATATGACAGACCATGTCCAAAGGGGAACTCAAGCTCGATATTATAGCTATCATAATATCTGTAACCAACAAAGATTCCTTCATTATAGGTAACTTTTCCGTGCTTTCCAAACTCTCCTAGCTTATGGGCTGGGGAATCCATAAGCTTCTTGGGGAATGATTCAGCTATTTTACCAGAAGGATTTACCTTACCAAGAAGAACCTTAGCTAGGGCTGTCCCTCCCTCCATACCTGCATAATATGTCCAAACAATTGCCTTGGCATCCTTAGACCAGCTATCCATTTCAACCGGGGAACCGCCTACAATAACCACTATAGCATTAGGATTCACCTTAAGAACCTCCTGAATAAGCCTGTCCTGGCCATAAGGTAGGTCCATATCTGACCGGTCCTTACCCTCCACATCATACTCGTGATCTAAACCGGCAAATATTATTACATCCTCAACCTCCTTAGCAAGGGCTACAGCCTCTTGTAGAAGCTCCTCCTGCCTAGATTTAATAGTCTTGGGTAGGGATTTCTCTTTTTTATTAATATTCTGATTATCTAAGCTATTACTCTGCCAGTTCAATTCTTTTTTCTTGGCTTCCGGCACATAGTAACCCCTAGCATATCTGACAGTGGCATTTCCTCCTAGTTGCATCTTAAGACCTAATAGGGGGGATATCTCATAGAGAGCCTTAATCTCTGCGCTTCCACCACCATTTGAATGAACTCTCTCTGCATTCTGACCAATAACCCCAATTGTACTTATTTCTGATTTTTTTAGTGGTAACCTATTATCCTCATTCTTAAGTAAGATTATGGACTCCTCAGCACATTCTAGGATTATCTCACGATGAAGGGGATCATTATAGGTTCCTGAAGCTCGTTCCTTCCTCTCCTCGCCGATCATCTTCAGTCGTAGCATGGTTCTTAGGATATTACGAATCTTCTTATCAATATGTTCCTCATCAATCTTACCTTTCTTTACTGCCTTTAATAGAGGATTTGCCATATAGTAATTATCAAAATTTGATGTAACAGACATCTCAATATCTAGACCTGACTCTGCTGCCTCTTTCGTATCCTTAACAGCACCCCAGTCTGAAATTACAGCACCATCATAGTTCCACTCTTCCCTAAGTACCTTGGTAAGGAGGAATCTACTTTGGGAGCAATACTCTCCATATAAACGATTATAAGCTCCCATTATGGTATAGCTTTCTCCCTTATCTATTGAAGCCTTAAACCCAGGAAAATATATCTCCCTTAAGGACCTTTCATCAAGGTATGTGTCAACCTCTAAACGGTCAGTCTCCTGATTATTAGCTGCAAAATGCTTAACACAGGCGGCCACATCATACTCCTGGATTCCTTTGATAAGTGGAACTACCATCTCCTCCACTAGCCTAGGATCCTCACTCATATATTCAAAATTTCTGCCACATAAGGGGCTTCTCTTTATATTGATTCCTGGAGCCAATATAACATCCTTGCCCCTACCCCTGGCTTCAGCTCCTAGAACCGCTCCAGTTCTATAGGCCAATTCTCTATTCCATGTTGATGCTAAGGCACTGGTACTTGGAAGATAGGATACATAATCATCTGTAGTTCCTACATTGATCCAACTATCTAAAGCAAATTCATTCCTAACTCCCATAGGACCATCGGACATCTTCATAGGGGGTATGCCAAGTCTTGGTACACCTGCAGTCTGAAATAAACCTTGACCATGAATCATCCCTATTTTTTCCTCTAGGGTTAACTGTGATAATAAGTCATCAATTAATGCTTCATTTACTTTTCTCATACTTTTAGCCTTTCTATTATTAATATTTTAGTGTCAAATATTTAGATTAATAATGAGTATATAAGGAAATTAAGTTTTAGCTTATAAATAACATACAAGCTGTCCAGGTCCATCTGGAACAATAATAGTCCCTTGATCATTTATTTGGAAGGATCCATTTGTAACAGATTTAACAGTATTTATGTTAATAAGAAGAACTGTATATTTCTTATCTGACCTAACGTCGATATGTATCTTATTTCCCTCCTTAATTATCCTAGCACTTACACTAGCATCTCCCTTATCATTATAAACTACCCTTGTAGCAGGATCATTATCTTGAAGCTCATATACCTTAAGTATCACATCGTCAGAGTAATCGTATACAGGATCATCATCTCTAGGCCCTATAGGCAGAATGCTTCCTTGCCTAACCATAATTGGAATACTTAGATATCCATGCTTTTCCTTTATCCATCTACCTCCTGTCTTTACCTCGCCAGTTTGGTAGTTTGTCCATTTGCCCTCTGGTAGATAGTACTGACCTATTCCCTCATCATTAAATATTGGGGCAACCAATAGTGAATCTCCTAACATATATTGCTTATCAAGGTATCCACAGGATGGATCATCCATAAATTCCATAACCATACTTCTCATAACTGGTATTCCTGATTCTGAGCTTTCTATAGAATTACTGAATAGATAAGGCATAAGACTAGCCTTTAATCTTGTAAAATACCTTACTACTTCTACCGACTCCTCGTCATAAGCCCAAGGCACCCTATAGGAATGGCTTCCATGAAGACGAGAATGAGTTGATAATAGGCCAAAGGCCGCCCAACGCTTGTAGACATCAGGTGTAGAGGTGCTTTCAAAGCCTCCTATATCATGACTCCAATAAGCAAAGCCAGACATTGTTAATGACAAACCACCCCTTAGGCTTTCAGCCATAGACTCATAATCAGACCAACAGTCTCCACCCCAATGGACAGGAAATTTTTGTCCGCCTGCTGTGGCACTTCTGGCAAATAATACTGCCTCATCCTTACCCAGCTTTTCTTCCAAAATCTCAAACACAAGTTTGTTATATAGATATGAATAATAATTATGCATTTTATAAGGATCAGATCCATCGTAATAAACTACATCCGTAGGAATTCTCTCACCAAAGTCAGTCTTAAAGCAATCCACCCCCATATCAATTAAGGCCTCTAGCTTAGACCGGTACCATGAGCATGCTAAAGGATTGGTGAAATCAACAATTGCCATACCTGGTTGCCACATATCCCATTGCCATACATCACCGTTAGGTCTTTTAACAAAGTAGCCATTCTCAACACCTTCAGCAAACATACTAGACTCCTGGGCTATATAGCTATTAATCCATACACAAATCTTAAGTCCCTTCTTCTTTAAGCGACTTATCATTCCTTTAGGATCAGGGAAAACATCTGAATCCCAAGTAAAGTTAGACCAATGAAAATCCTTCATCCAAAAGCAATCAAAATGAAATACCTTTAATGGAATTTCCCGTTCTAACATTCCATCTACAAAGCTATTTACTGTTTCCTCATCATAATTAGTTGTAAATGAAGTAGACAACCATAAGCCAAAGGTCCATGGTGCTACTTTCGCAGGCTTTCCAGTAAGGGAAGTATATCTTTTAATTACCTCCTTCATTGTCGGTCCATTGATAAGAAAATAATCCAATCCCTCTCCAGCCACACTAAACTGAACCTTCTTAACCATTTCCGAGCCTATCTCAAAGGAAACCCTTTCAGGATGATTTACAAATACACCATAGCCCATATTAGATATATAAAATGGAACGTTCTTATATGACTGCTCTGTAGATGTACCCCCATCCTCATTCCATATATCTACCGACTGGCCATTCTTAACAAAGGGGGTAAACCTTTCTCCTAGACCATATATTAATTCTCCTACAGACAAAGATAGCCTCTCTCTCATATAGGTATTGTCTATACCTCCCTTGTCATATGCTAGACCTCTCCAATCAGTCTTAACATATGCAAGGTCTCTAAAACCACTATCGGTTATTTTTTCACTATCCCTATAGTATTCCATCTTCCATGTCTTTTTATTGATTTCTAGTCTTAGCTTGCCTGCATGGATAATCAGCATATCCTCTTGATTATTCACATCAATTGTATGGGTCAGGTCATATTCTAATTCAAATCCTGGCCCTCTTTCCCTTACTCCAAGATAATGATCAGTCCTAATACGCAACACCTCATCCATAGGAGACGATATGCGAATAGTTAAATTAATCCCGCCTAGGGTGTCACCCCTATGGTTGATTTTATGGGTAGGGGCAGATAAGATTATTTCCCTACATGAAAAACTACCTAATTCCTTAACAAAGACTTGATCGTCCTTTTTAACAAAATAAACCTCTGCAGGTGAAAAAACTTCTGTGCCTTCCTTTTGTAGCCAACAACCATTGGAAAATTTCAAATGGGTTCCCTCCTTTTTATCAAACTTCTAACCATTTGATTTCATTATATAGATTGCAATAATAATTAGCAATGTAGTATATTACATATATATATGTATATAAATGTACATATATCTACATGGTTCTAAAAGTTTCGTCCATTGAGGCAAATCACCTCATATGATATACTACTAACCATACAAACAAAGAAAAAAGTCATAGAATGGTATATAATAGAATATCTTTGATATGACGTGATACTACATATTTTTATACTGGTTTATAGTTGACTTAATATAGGAGGGTAATTATGTATTATAAGCAATTTGGTAAAACCAATCTTAAGGTGAGCGCTATTGGCATGGGTACCATGCGATATAATGATGATGATATTAATGCTGGTAATCTAGGTAAGTGTGCAGAAGTGGCATTGTATGCCCATGAAAAAGGAGTTAACTATTTTGATACTGCCCCTTTTTACTGCCAGGACAAAAGTGAAACAATTACTGGTATGGCCCTTTCACAGCTAAAAAGGGATAGCTTTTATATTTCTTCTAAAGTTAATCTAGGAACCCTAGATAATAAAACCACAGCTGATGATTTTAACCGCAGGCTTGAAAAATCCTTAAAACGTCTAAAGGTAGACTATCTGGACTTTTATTATCTTTGGTGCATGCTTGATTTAGAATCCTTTAAAAAACAAAATGATTTACTATATAAGCATTTCGAACAGGCAAAAAAGGATGGTCTGATTCGTAACATTGCCGTATCCTCTCATATGCAGGGATCTGACCTAGAAAAAGTAGTAGATACTGGACTGTATTCTGGTATGCTTATCGGATATAATGCCCTTAATTATCGCTTCCGTCAGGCAGGCATAAAGGCTGCATATAATAATGGGATGGGAATAGTGGTTATGAATCCCCTTGGTGGAGGACTTATTCCCGAAAATCCTGATACCTTCTCATATCTTACTGAAGGGTCAGACCTTACTGTTGCTCAATCAGCCCTTAGATTTGTAGCATCACATAAAGAAATCACTGTTACCTTAGCAGGCTTTACAAGCAAGGACCATGTAGATGATGCTGTTAAGGCTGTGAAAGTTCTTAAGGAAAGGTCTGCAGATGAAATATATGATGAATATGAGAATAAGGGTATTGCCCTAAATAATCTTTGCACTGGCTGTGGCTACTGCATGCATTGCCCTGTTGATATAGATATACCAAAATATATGGATGCCTATAACATGAATATACTTGGCCATGATATGGCTGGTCGCCTAAATAACCATTGGCATATACCCGCTTCCAAGGCTTCGGAATGTATAAAATGTGGAAACTGTGAAGAACTTTGCACCCAACACCTTCCTATCATAGAAAGACTTGAAGAAATCTCACAAATATAATAATAAAACACTTGCAAAATTATTACTTTAAGATACAATAGTTAAGGTGATTATATTTGAACGAATTTCTAGGAGGTTATACATGATACAAGCTAGTAACATAACATTAAGATTAGGAAAGAGAGCCTTGTTTGAGGAAGTGAATATAAAATTCACAGAAGGCAACTGCTATGGTATTATCGGGGCTAATGGTGCAGGCAAGTCCACCTTTCTTAAGATACTAAGTGGACAATTAGAGCCAACCAATGGAGATATTATTATTACTCCTGGTCAAAGATTATCCTTTCTACAGCAGGACCATTTCAAATACGATAGCTTTTCAGTACTAGATACTGTTATCATGGGTAACCATAGGCTCTACCAGATTATGCAAGAAAAGGACGCCATTTATGCTAAAGAGGATTTTACTGACGAGGATGGAATCCGTGCTAGTGAATTAGAAGCTGAATTTGCATCCATGGACGGTTGGGAAGCTGAATCTAATGCCGCCTCTCTTCTAAATGGCCTAGGAATCGATACAGACCTTCATTATAAAATAATGAGTGAACTAGGCGGTAGTGAAAAGGTAAAGGTGCTTCTAGCCCAGGCCCTCTTTGGTAACCCTGACATCCTACTTCTTGACGAGCCTACAAACCATCTAGACCTAGAGGCTATTCGTTGGCTTGAGGAATTTTTAATTAACTTTGAGAATACGGTTATTGTAGTATCCCATGACCGTTATTTCTTAAATAAGGTATGTACTCATATTGCCGATATTGATTATGCCAAGATTCAACTATATGCAGGAAACTATGATTTTTGGTACGAATCTAGCCAGCTTATGGTAAGGCAGATGAAAGAATCCAATAAAAAGAAGGAAGAAAAAATCAAAGAGTTACAAGAGTTTATTCAACGATTTTCTGCTAATGCTTCAAAATCTAAGCAGGCAACCTCTAGAAAAAGAGCATTGGAGAAAATCCAGCTAGAAGATATTCGTCCTTCCAGTAGAAAATATCCCTATATCGACTTTAGGCCTAGTAGGGAAATAGGAAATGAGGTCCTTACTGTCTCTAATCTTTCAAAAACCATAGACGGAGTTAAGGTACTTGATAATATAAGCTTTATAGTGGGTCGTGAGGATAAGATAGCTTTTGTTGGCCCAGACACCCTAGCAGCAACCACTCTATTTAGGATATTAGCAGGGGAGATAGAGCCTGATGAAGGCACATATAAATGGGGAGTTACAACTAATGTGTCCTACTTCCCCAAGGATAACACCAAGCTTTTTGATAGCGAAGAAACCATTGTTGATTTCTTAATGCCCTTTTCACCAGAAAAGGATGTTACCTATGTCCGTGGCTTTATGGGCAGGATGCTATTTGCTGGAGAGGAAGGCTCTAAAAAGCTTAATGTACTTTCAGGAGGGGAACGAGTTCGTGTTATGCTATCTCGTATGATGATTGCTGGTGCCAATGTTCTTATATTGGATGAACCCACAAACCATCTAGATATGGAATCCATTACGTCACTGAATAACGGACTTATCAAATTCCCAGGTGTCGCCCTGTTTACTTCACAGGATCACCAATTTATACAGACAAGTGCTAACCGCATTATGGAGATAACTCCTAGCGGATTAATTGATAAAATTACTACCTACGATGAATACCTTGATAGTGATGTTATGGCTAGAAAGAGACAGGTTATGAGAGTTAACAAAGACGAAGAACCCCTGAACTAATAATATATGAATTCATTGTTTATGTAATAGAACGAATTTTCTTATTACATAATTAGATTTTATAATAAATATAGGCATATTGAAGCTAACAAACATACTTCAATATGCCTATATTATATATGTAGCTATATATTAGCTAAGCATCCATTTTATTGAGGGCTCTAGATAATGATTCCAGAAGGCCCAATCATGTGTTCCAGGACTTTCAATATATTCTACAGCTACATCCTCATTTTGTAGGAATTTATGAAAGGCCCTGTTTTCTTCTATAAGAAAATCCTCTGTTCCACAGGCTATATACATTTGTGGTATGGGTTTATTATCCCTTTTTAATGCTTTGATTAAATACTCAGGATTATTCTCACTCTCTTCAAGTTTATCAAGGTCCCCAAAACAAGAATAGTAATATCCGTAATCTGCTATAGGATCTTCAAAACCTTCTTTTTTGTTTTTTATATTATGAATTATAAGGGCAGACGAAAGACCAACTATTTTGCTAAATGTCTCAGGATAATATAAGCCAGTGTGAATAGCTCCGAAGCCACCCATAGAAAGCCCAGCTATAAAAGTGTCCTCTTTATCTATGGCTAAATTAAATGTTCTTCTTATATAGTCAACAAGTTCCTCTCCTACAAGCCTACAATATGCCCGGCCCTTACCTATTCCATTAAGATAAAAGCTATTATCACCAGATGGCATCAATATAGCCATATTATATTTTGTAGCTAAGTCTTGTACAGGGCTTCCCAATAACCAATCGTTACTTGAGCCTGAGTATCCGTGAAGTAAAAATAGGGTCTTCATCTTTCTATTATAATTATCATTTCCTTCAATCATCATAGGTGGAACATCGTTAGGTATCACCATATGAAAGCAGGTTTTCCTTTCTAGGGATTTTGAGAATAGATCTACTTGAAATAACGCCATTATTAATCCTCCATTTCTATATATACTATATGGTATTATATCATTAATAGCTTATAATGGAAAATAATAAATTTTATTCAAACAGCTAGTCTCCAAGGACCTAGGAAAATGTCATTAGATATTTCTATACTTCTGATATCTTCTTTCAAGCATATCATCTACTGAAAGACCAAGAAGCTCATCTATGTCTGCAGATATAAGTTCCTTTACCTGGCTTGTTACAAATTCATGATCATTATGGGCCCCACCTGGAGGTTCGGGAATAATTCCATCTATTATACCATGATGATACAAATCCTGGGCTGTGAGCTTCATATCACTAGCTGCAAGCTCGGCCTTAGAAGAGTCCTTATAAAGTATAGTAGCAAACCCCTCAGGAGATAATATAGAATATATTGCATGCTCTAGCATATATACCTTATCAGCAACACCCAGGGCCAGAGCACCTCCACTTCCACCTTCTGAAATAACTATAGAAATTATAGGTGTCTTTAACATAACCATTTCTGCCAGATTAGTTGCAATCGCCTCACCCTGCCCTCTTTCCTCTGCACCAATACCACAAAAAGCTCCTGGTGTATCAATAAAGCAGATAATAGGCCTTGCAAACTTTTCTGCCTGTTTCATCAAACGTAAGGCCTTCCTATATCCTTCAGGATGTGGCATTGAAAAGTTTCTAGCAATATTTTCTTTAGTATTGCGCCCCTTTTGCTGTGCAATAACAGTGACAGGAATATCATTAAGGAAAGCAAGACCTCCAACTATGGCACGGTCCTCACCATATAGTCGGTCCCCATGTAGCTCCATAAACCCATCAAATATATAGTCAATATAGTCAAGCCCTGTAGGCCTTATTGGCATTCGTGCTAATTTCACTTTTTCCCATGGTGTTAAATCCATCATACCCTCCTATAAATTCCGCCTATCCTCCTTATGATGAAGCTTTAGAAAGGCTCCCAAAGTAGCTTTCAAATTTTCTCTCTCTACTATTTGGTCCACAAAGCCATGTTCTAACAAAAACTCTGCCCTCTGAAATCCCTCTGGTAACTTTTGACCTATGGTCTGTTCAATCACCCTGGGGCCAGCAAATCCAATCAAAGCTCCTGGCTCAGCCAATATAATATCTCCAAGCATGGCAAAGCTAGCAGTAACTCCACCAGTAGTAGGATCAGTAAGCACAGTTATATATAAATTACCTGCCTCACTATGCTTTGCCACAGCTGCACTTACCTTGGCCATCTGCATAAGAGAAAATATTCCCTCCTGCATTCTTGCTCCTCCAGATGCCGTAAATACTATAACTGGTAACCCTTCATAAGTTGCTTTTTCAAACATCCTAGCAAGCTTTTCACCAATTCCAGTACCCATACTACCCATTAAAAAGGATGCATCCATCACTCCTATATATGTGGTCATACCACAAATTTTACCCTTTCCTGTTATCAGCCCATCCACAAGTCCTGTCTGAGTCTGAAGTCGAACCAACTTATCACAGTATCCTGGAAAACTCAAAGGGTCCCTTGTAGTTAGTTGCTGGTCTATTTGGGTAAATGAATCTTCGTCCATAATCATTACTAGGCGCTCGTTGGCAGATAATCTAAAATAATATCCACATTCGCACATCCTATTGTTTTTGATAAGAAGCTTAGTATAGATGACCCTAGAACAACCTGGGCATTTAGTCATGATTCCCTGTGGTACATTTGGCTTCTCCTCATCAGAACCCCTAAGTTCCTGGGGCTTTGAACGATATATTTTTGAAGTGGCATATTGCTTTGATTTAAAAAAATTTCTACTCATATTCTACTTCTTTCCCTCAATTAGGCCTGTATGGTAGTCTCCTGATAAGACTTCATCCATCTCCATAAGCTCATACTGAAAATCAAGATTAGTCTCAATGCCATCGATAACAAGCTCAGCTAGGGCCCGTTTCATACGATCAATTGCCTCTGCCCTTGTATTTCCATGAACTATAACCTTAGCAAGCATAGAATCATAGGATGCTGGTACCATGTAACCAGGATAGAGGGCACTATCCACCCGAACACCAGGCCCACCAGGAAATAGGATATTCTCCACAAGCCCAGGACATGGCAGAAACCCTCTTTTTGGATCTTCAGCATTAATCCTACATTCAATAGCATGGCCTTGAAATTTAATATCCTTTTGCTTATATGACAATCTCTCACCACAGGAAATTCTTATCTGTTCCTTTATCATATCAATTCCAGTAACCATCTCTGTAACAGGATGTTCTACCTGAATTCTTGTATTCATCTCCATAAAGTAATAATTATTATCCTTATCCAGCAGAAACTCTATAGTCCCCGCATTTACATAACCTGTTGCCTTGGCGGCCTTTACAGCCGCATTTCCCATCTTAATCCGAAGTTCCTTACTAATAACAGGACAAGGGGATTCCTCCATAAGCTTCTGATTCCTTCTCTGTATAGAGCAATCTCTCTCCCCCAAATGAATAACATTCCCATGGGCATCGGCAAGAATCTGGAATTCCACATGCTTTGGATTAATTATTAACTTCTCCATATATACCTTATCATCAGCAAATGCAGCCTTAGCCTCAGTTTTAGCCGAAACAATAGCCTGTTCAAGATCACAGGCTGAATATACTGGCCGCATTCCTTTTCCCCCGCCTCCTGCTGAAGCCTTAATCATTACCGGATAACCTATCTCTTTGGCCAGCTTACTAGCCTCCTCTATACTTTCAAGTTCACCATCAGAACCAGGTACTACTGGAATACCTGCTTTTTGCATGGTTTCTCTTGCCTTTGATTTGCTTCCTAGCAAATCTATAGTATCAGCATCTGGACCAATAAATGTTATATTGCAATCTTCACACATTCTAGCAAATGAGCTGTTCTCAGATAAAAACCCGAAACCTGGATGAATTGCTGTGGCACCTGTAAGTACGGTGGCACTTATGATGTTTTGCATATTTAAATAAGAGTCTTTCGATTTAACAGGACCTATACATACTGCCTCATCAGCCATTAATACATGTAAGGCCTCTCTATCTGCTTCTGAATATACAGCAACAGTTTCAATACCCATTTCCTTGCAGGCACGGATAATACGAACTGCAATTTCCCCACGATTTGCTATCAATATTTTATGAAACATCTGATTCTCCTTATACATCATTCAATACAAGCACCTAATCAAAGCTTCCCTTGCTTATGAATCATCTCCAATGACAAATGTGAATATAGCCTCTACTGCTACCTCATCCTCTACATATGCAATGGCATTACCCACTCCAAATGCTCCCTTGCTCTTTATTATTGTCACATCTAAAACTAAAACATCACCAGGTACTACCTGTCTCCTAAACTTAACCTTATCCATTCCACCAAAATACACTATTTTACCAGCATTCTCTTCAACTGAAAGCATAACTATTGCCCCTGTTTGAGCAAGAGCCTCTAAGATAATAACCCCTGGCATAACTGCCTTTCCTGGAAAATGACCAACAAAATAAGGCTCATTCATGGTAACAGACTTTCTTCCTATCCCATGTATTCCGGGTTCTAACTTATCCATGCGATCCACTAAGAGAAAAGGAGGACGATGGGGTATTATTTTTTGAATTTCATCTACATTTAACATAATAATCCCTTTCTATAAAAACGGCAATAGTTTTCCCATATTTTAGCTTATGGCTTAACTATTTGGAGTTTGATCTATTTAACTATAAACAAAGGTTGCCCAAATTCAACCATTTCCTCATTCTCAACTAAACACTCTATTATTTGACCTTCTACTTCACTTTCAATTTCATTCATTAGCTTCATTGCCTCTATTATACATACAGTCTGTCCTTTTTTCACTTGGTCTCCAAGATTAACAAAAGCTGGTTTGTCTGGCGCTGGCTGGGCATAGAAGGTTCCCACCATGGGAGAAAGAATCTTTCTTGTTCCTGGTATATCTTTATCTGATGACTTATTAGCCGCTATATCATTACTTGCCATAGGAAGACTATCTGTAGAACTATTTGCCACTGTCTCACTTGTCTGACTACTATTTATAATATGATCACTACCATATATCAGTCCCGAGGTCGTATATACAGGTGGTGACTGAAGAGTATTTGAAGCTGGTATATTATTCTTTTCAAGTACTAACTTGAAGTCCCCTTGTTCTATCTTTACCTTATTAAGGCCAGTATTCTTCATCTCCTTCATAAGGTCAATTATTTCATTATACTCCACACCTATCCCTCCATCCTTTTAAATATTATACTTGCATTGTGTCCACCAAAGCCCAAACTATTGGACATAACATATGATAAGTCAGCAGGTCTACCTTTTAGGGCTACATAGTCCAAATCACATTCCTCATCAGACTCAGTCAAGCCTATGGTTGCTGGTATAAAGCCATCCTCCATAGCCTTAAGACATACAACCGCCTCGACTGCTCCGGCTGCTCCTAGTAAATGTCCTATCATAGACTTGGTTGAACTAATTGGTATATTATAAGCCTCATCCCCAAAAGCCAGCTTCATAGCCATTGTCTCTAGCCTATCATTAATAGGTGTACTAGTTCCATGGGCATTGACATAAGAAATATCCTCTGCTACTATATTTGCCTCCTTCATGGCATTCTTCATAGACATTGCAGCGCCATATCCATCAGGTGATGGTGCTGTTATGTGATATGCATCACATGTAGCCCCATAGCCTACTATTTCTCCATAAATTTTAGCTCCACGTTTCTTAGCATGCTCATATTCTTCAATTAGCAAAACACCTGCCCCTTCACCCATAACAAATCCATCCCTGTCTTTGTCAAAGGGTATAGACGCCCGTAAGGGGTCATTGCTAACAGATAGGGCCTTAAGAGAGCTAAAACCTGCAACTCCCAGTGGGGTAATAGAAGATTCAGTACCACCAGCCAATATGACATCAGAATAACCGTGCTTAATATTTCTATAGGCCTCACCTATGCAATGAGTACCTGTAGCACAAGCAGTTACAACGTTGGTACAGATACCTCGTGCACCAAATTTAATTCCTATATTTCCTGCAGCCATATTGGTTATTATCATAGGAATAAACAAGGGGTTCACCCTACGTGGTCCCTTATCCACCAAGGCCTTTGATTCCTTTTCTATATTTTCAAGTCCACCAATTCCAGATCCTACAATTACTCCAAAGCGATCCCTATCTATCTTATCCAAATCTATCCCAGCATCTGAAACAGCCTGAGCGGAGGCTGCAATAGCAAAATGTGAAAACCGATCCATTCTTTTTATTTCTTTATGGTCCATATATGCTTTGGGGTCAAAATTCTTCACTGAAGCTGCTAGCTTAACACTAAAACCCTCAGTATCAAAGCTACTAATATAGTCTATACCACATTCTCCAAGCTTAAGATTATCAAAAAACTCCTTAACCGTGTTTCCAATCGGTGTTACAGCGCCCATTCCTGTTACAACTACTCTATGATTCATACGTCTTCCCTCCATTCAGTCAAGTCAGCTTGCATAATATATAATCCTAATCTAATTACAATAAATATGTTTATGATTTACATTATCATGCCTCCGTCTACTTGTAGAACCTGACCTGTTATATAATTGGCCATATCAGATGCTAAGAAACTTACAGCTCCTGCCACCTCACTCGAATCTCCAAAGCGACCAAGAGGAATAGCTGCCATACTTGCTTCCTTAACCTTATCGGGTAAGGTCTCTGTCATATCCGTCCTGATAAAGCCCGGTGCAACTGCATTTACAGTAATTCCCCTGCTTGCCAGTTCTCTAGCCACTGACTTGGTCATACCTATTACTCCAGCTTTAGAGGCTGCATAATTTGACTGACCAATATTCCCTGTAATTCCTATTACAGAAGAAATATTTATTATTTTTCCAAACCTCTGCCTTAGCATAACCTGGGCAGCATGCTTCATACAGAAAAATGTTCCTTTTAAATTTATATTAATTACTTGGTCAAATTCTTCTTCAGACATTCTTATTAGAAGATTATCCTTATTAATTCCTGCATTATTTACTAGGATATCCAGTTTTCCGAACTCCTTAACAGCTTCCTTAATAAGCAGCTTGGCTTCTTCCTCTATACTGACATCAGCCTTTATGGCAATTGCCTCACCACCAGAATCCTTTATTACTTGCAGTAACTCCTCTATCTGACTAATACTTTTTCTATAATTAAGAACCACTCTGGCACCGTGACCAGCAAACTGTAATGCAATTGCCCTTCCTATGCCTCTACCTGCACCTGTAATTATTGCGGTTTTTCCTTTAAGCATTCCCTACTCCTTTTTAATCTTAAATATAATTATTGTACTCCTGCCAAGGCCTTAACTGTCCTTTCAAGAGAAGCCATATCCTCTACATTATAGGTGTTAAGCCCCCTATCAACTCTTTTTACAAGACCTGATAAGGTCTTTCCAGGTCCAAGCTCTACAAAATGCCTAACTCCATCTTCTACCATCCTGCATATAGACTGGTCCCACATGACACTAGTCATTACCTGTTGGTATAATAGGTTCTTAACCTCATCAAGCTCCCCAATATAGTCTGCCGTAACATTACTTATTACGGGGACCTTCATAGGGCCTAAGGCTAGGGTATCAAGTTCCTCCTTTAAATTATCGGCTGCAGGTATAAGCATACTTGTATGAAATGGAGCACTTACCGATAGGGGAATAGATCTTTTTGCCCCTAAATCTTTAGCTATATTCTGGGCTTCCTCTACTGCCTTACTTTCTCCACCTATCACTATCTGTCCAGGGCTGTTATAATTAGCCACCTCTACTATGCCAAACTTACTAGCCCTTTCACAGGCTTCCCTTATCTTATCTCCAGACAGACCCAAGATAGCACACATGCCACCCACACCTTCAGGAACTGCATTTTGCATAAACTGTCCCCGCTTTTGTACAAGAGGAATTACCTGTGATTGGCTAAAGACTCCGCTAATTGTTAGTGATGAATACTCTCCTAGGCTTAAGCCAGCAGTTGCATAGGGATGAATATCATAAGTAGATAAGGCCCTGTAAGCAGCTATGGAAACAGTTAAAATCCCGGGCTGAGTATATTCGGTGCGATCAAGTTTTTCTTTTGGCCCATTAAAAATCATGGTTGAGAGTTTGAACTTTAAAATCTCATCAGTCTCTTCAAAGACTTCCTTACACTGGGGAAAATTATCGTAAAGCTCTTTACCCATTCCTATATATTGGGCCCCCTGACCAGGAAATATAAAAGCTATCTTTTCCATGTCATCCTCCAAGCTAATTCCAATCCTTTTGAAGAAGCTTATTAGCCTCTACAATTAATTCCTTTACTATATCCTTACAACTTTGCTCTCTGTTTACTATGGCAGCTATCTGACCTGCCATTATACTTCCATAGTCTATATCTCCTTCAATAACCGCCCTTGCTAGTGCTCCTTCTCCTAGCTTTTCATATTCATCCTTTGAGGCACATGTCCGGTCTAACTGCATAAAGCTACGGCTTAATTTATTCTTCAGAATCCTTACTGGATGTCCAGTAGGTCTTCCTGTCACTACAGTATCTATATCCTTAGCTGCTAGAACCTTTTTCTTGTAGTTTTCATGGACACTACATTCATATGCAGTCAGAAAACGAGTTCCTATCTGAACTCCCTCAGCTCCTAGCATAAATGTAGCTGCTACCCCTCTTCCGTCTCCAATACCTCCTGCTGCTATTACAGGGATATCTACCGCGTCAACTATTTGAGGAACTAAGACCATAGTAGTCAATTCTCCTACATGGCCACCTGCTTCTGTTCCTTCAGCAATAAGAGCATCCGCGCCACTTCTAACCATACGTTTTGCAATGGCTACTGATGGTACTACGGGAATTACCTTAATATCATGGCTTTTCCACATTTCCATATACTTACCTGGTGTGCCAGCCCCTGTAGTAACTACCTTTATGCCTTCTTCACAAGCCATCTTAGCCATTTCATCAGCATGAGGACTTAAGAGCATTATATTTAAACCTAAGGGCTTGGAGGTCATTTCCTTAGCCTTTCTAACCTCATTTCGTATTATATCTACAGGCGCTGTTCCTCCTGCAATTATACCAAGTCCCCCAGCCTCCGAGACTGCCGCAGCCAAGGAAGCATTTGCAATCCATGCCATTGCCCCCTGAAATATAGGATATTCTATTCTTAACATTTCACATATTCGTGACTTCATTTCATAACTCCTGTTAATAAATTTTCAACATCAATTGTCCTTATTCTTAGTCTGCATTTCTTTTCTCTAGATAGGCCTCAATATCTCCTATTGTATTAATGTTTTCTGTATCCTCTGTGGGAATCTCTATTTCATACTCTTCCTCAAGACTCATGATTATCTGAAACAAATCCAATGAGTCTGCATTTAAATCATCCTTTAAAGATGTCTCAGGTTTTAAATCATCCACCTCTACTCCTAAATGCTCAGCTACAAGCTCCTTAATCTTACCTAAATCCATGATATAGTTCCTCCTTCATTAATTGTTATATTATTTTATATGTTAAAGTTTATAATGCTTTTAATAGTCATTAAACCCATTCTATAAGGATAGATCCACCTGTCATCCCTCCACCAAAGCCAACAAGTATGATTTTATTACCTGGATTTAAATTACCACTAGCAACTAGCTCATCGAGAGCTATCCCGATACTTGCGGCAGATGTATTACCGTATCTATCTAGGTTCATAAAGAATTTATCTACAGGTACTTTACAAAATTTTGCTGCTTGCTCTATAATTCTTAGATTAGCTTGGTGTGGTATGATATAATCTATATCCTCCTTAGTAAGACCTGTCTTGTTCAGGAGGAAATCTATATTGCTTGTAATAGTCCGTACAGCAAACTTAAAAACTTCCTGACCCTGCATACTTATCTTGTACTGCTTATCCTCTATATCCTTATCCACATATGGGTTTAACATAGTGGTTGCAGGAAGGGTCAAAAGATTTTTCTTTGATCCATCAGCTTCCAGATTAGATCCTATAATCCCCCCTCCACTGTCTGATCGTGAGAGTACTACTGCACTTGCTCCATCACCAAACAGGACACATGTGGACCTATCCTCCCAATCTAGGGCTCCTGATAATGTCTCCGCTCCTATAACAAGAACATTACTATACATACCTGTTTTTATAAATTGCTCAGCAGTGACCATACCATATATCATTCCCGTACAGGCGGCAGTTAAATCAAAGGCGGCGGCCAGACTAGCCCCCAACCTTCCTTGAACCTTACATGCACAGGATGGCATGAAAGAATCAGCAGTAATTGTTGCACATATAATTAAATCTATCTCATCGGGTTTAAGATTGGCACTTTTTAGTGCTCTTAGCCCGGCCTCATATGCTAAGTCTGACGTTCTTTCTCCGGTTGAAATCCTACGCTCGCTTATACCAGTCCTAGTTCTTATCCAGTCATCACTTGTATCAACCATCTTACTCAAATCATCATTACTCATAACATTCTCCGGTAAATAAGAACCGGTACCCTTTATAATCACATGACTCATCATGATGTCCTCCTATCGGTTGACCTAAATTTCATTACTAGAGGTCTTATATATATCCTTTAGATGCTTATTTAATTTATCTAAAGCAACTAGTAATATTTCTTCCTCCTCAGGATTAAAATCATTCATAATTGCCTTAACCATATCCAAGTGGAATTTTTCATGAATACGGTAGGCAAGCTTACCCTTATTGCTAAGACTAACATTTACTATTCTACGATCCACCTGGCTCCTACTTCTCTCTACATAGCCCTTTTTTATAAGCTTATCAATAGCAGTTGTTAAGGTTCCCATAGTAATATCAAGCTTACTTGCTATCTCAGACATAGTTTTTGACCCATACATTCCAACTGCCTCTATTGTATGAATTTCTGTTATGGAAAGATCATTAAATGCTCCATTCTTTATGGAATATTCCTCGATATTAATTATGTCATCATATATCTCCACAAGTATTCTATTAATCTCTAGTAATTTATTATTCATTTAATCCTCTCCTATAGATATCCAAAAAATTCAGGACATTGATTAATTTATTTTGCAAGGCAAATAGTTTGATAATCAAAATATATATCAAATAATATCCTATGTCAAGGATTATTTTATTGTTTGTTTTAAAATAAAGAGCAGTTTTCTATTACAAAAAATAATACCGAGATAGAATAAACCTATTCCGTCCCGGTATTTAAATAAAAACTTATATTTCATATAAAAGCTCGCCATAAGAAGGAACTGGCCATAGTTCTTTATCAACTATGCATTCAAGACCGTCAATTGGTGCTCGCAAAGCTACCATAGCTGGCTTAACTTTTTGATAGAAAAATTCTGCCCTTTCTCCAAAGTCTGTTTTGCTTTCAGCCTCCTGCATTAAAGTTTTTAATGACTCCAGGGCAGTCTGTGCCTCAGCCAGGAGTTTGGATACTTCCATCAAAAGTTTTCCTTGTACAGATATATCTGCGTCAGACATAGCTTCTTTTATAGAATTAATTGAATCGGCCAATATCTTAGTATACTTGATTACTGCAGGTATGTATTGGACGCTAACCATCATAATCATGGTCTTTGCCTCTATACTTATCGCCTTTGAATATGAATCATATAGAACATCCCTACGTGCAAATAGCTCAGATTTTGATAAGACCTTATGTCTTTCAAATAGATTTATGGCCTTATCAGTGACTAAGGCTGGAATAGCATCTACCATGGATTTCATATTAGGTAGCCCTCTTTTTTTGGCCTCCTCCACCCATTCGCTTGAATATCCATTGCCATTATATATTATTCGTATATGTTCACTTATGGTCCTTCTAATCAAGTCTTTAACTGCATGATTAAAATCATTAGCTTTCTCTAGCTCATCAGCCATATCACATAGGACATCTGCTACAATAGTATTTATTACTGTATTGACTATTCCAACAGACATAGATGACCCAACCATCCTAAATTCAAATTTGTCTCCTGTAAAGGCAAAGGGAGATGTCCGATTCCTGTCTGCCCCATCCTTATAAAGCTCTGGGATTGAATGAACACCAACATTAATTTTTACTTTTTCACAGTTTCCTGTGGCCTTTCCATTTTTCATCAGTTGATTTAGGACATCCTCAAGCTCAGAACCTAAAAACACAGAAATTATTGCAGGAGGAGCCTCATCCTCTCCAAGTCTGTGGTCATTGCCAGGATTAACTGCTGAAACCCTTAAAATATCTGAATAAAGATCTACTGCCTTTATAACAGCAGATAAAAACAATAGAAATTGTGTATTACTATAAGGTGCCTTTCCCTGCTTTAGCAGGTTCTGACCAGTATCAGTAATCATAGACCAGTTATTATGCTTTCCAGAACCATTTACCCCTGCAAAGGGTTTCTCATGAAGCAAACAAGCAAGATCATGGCGACTAGCCACCCTTTTCATACATTCCATTACCAGCTGGTTATGATCTGTTGCAATATTTGCAGTAGAATAAATCGGTGCTAGCTCATGCTGAGCAGGAGCAGTTTCATTATGATGGGTTTTTGCTGTTACACCCATCTTCCACAACTCTATATTCAATTCCTTCATGAAGGATGCTACACGTTCCTTGATATTACCAAAATAATGATCCTCCATCTCCTGGCCCTTAGGTGGCATTGCACCAAAAAGTGTCCTTCCTGAATATATAAGATCATATCGATTAAGATACTTTGCCTTATCTATCAAAAAATATTCCTGCTCAGGACCTACTGAAGGACTTACATGTTTCACATCTTCATTGCCAAAGAGCCTAAGTATACGGACTGCCTGGGTACTTAAAGCCTCCATGGACCTAAGAAGAGGTGTTTTCATATCCAAGGCCTCACCTGTATAAGAGCAAAAGGCGGTAGGAATACATAGTGTTACCCCCAAGGCATCTTCTCGTAAAAATGCTGGTGAGGTACAATCCCATGCTGTATAGCCTCTAGCCTCAAAGGTTGCACGAAGACCTCCTGATGGAAATGAAGATGCATCTGGTTCCCCCTTAATCAACTCTTTACCTGAAAACTCCATAATAATCTTTCCATCCGATGTAGGACTTAGAAAGGAATCATGCTTTTCTGCGGTAATTCCGGTCATAGGATGAAACCAATGGGAGTAGTGGGTTGCCCCATGCTCTATCGCCCAATCCTTCATTGCATTAGCTACTACCTCGGCAACTCCAGGATCAAGATCTTCACCATTTTCTATTGTTTTTTTCAGAGCCAAATAGGTCTTCTTCGGTAGCTTTTCTATCATTACAGCATCGCTAAATACGTCTATACCGAAGATATCAGTTAATCTTTCTGACATATGTTCTCCTCCCTACTTTTATATATAAGATAGATAATACGAAGCTCTACTTTATGATCTTGTGCAAGTCTAACAAACCATGGCAGCCACGCTCTCGCTACCTTCGCCTCGTAACGGTACATAAGCTTTCAGTACGCCAGCTAAGTACCGACGGTCTCAGAGTACCTGCTTATGATCCATGTTAGACTTGCACAAGAAACAAGGGTTTCGTGAGTTTCGCGGTTATCTAATATATAAGTTCTACTATTCTAGATACCACTCGTCCTTTCCTGTCTCCTCGCCAGGCCCCTCAGATTCAGGCATATACTTTTTGAATACCCTTTCTATCAAAAACGAATTGATTAATGTAATAGCTGCTGGAGCAATAAAAATAGCCGGTTGAAAGAAATATATAGCTATATAAACTAAAGCACTTGCAATAACCATTAATATTGTTGAGCCCATGTGTCTCATGGACATATATACTGTTGTTCTAATAAGCTGTTTTATTGTTGTATCAAATCTTGATAAAACAGGAAATACATATATAGTAAAGCACACTAGCAAAAATGTAATTCCTATAAATACACCCATTAATAATGAACCTTTATTACTATCAGGTGCGGTTAATCCATACGCATATATCAAATCAAAGGTTAAAATAATGAACAAAAGTGTAAGTACAAGACCTACAATAGTCCCCCTTTTAAAATTCAATTTAAATGACCTAAAAAATTCCCTAGAAATATAACCTCTCTCTCTTCTTATAACCTTTACAACAGCGTAATATAAAGCGGTAGTTGCAGGACCTATTGTAAAAATAGGTAAGCAAAGGATAATATATATAATACTTACAAATAACATATCACATATTTTATTTAGTATTGAAAATAATGGATTGTCCAAATTAAAAAAATTGCCCATAGATCATCGTTCTCCCTTTTCACTGTTCCTTTTTCATAATTGATTGTGTGTGTTCATTTGACTAATCTGCTTATCATGTATTTTAACATATCCTTGTCTTTATAAGAAAGATATATTATTCTATACATGGATTTTAGCTTATAGGATATGTTTTCCTTATTCATATAATAAAACAAGGTACCCGGTTGGGAAGCCCAGCCGGGTACTAAAGCTACTTTAATTTTAGAAGCAGTCATCTAACAATTGGAAGTAGGCTTGTGAATGAACACATGCTGGACAAATCTCCGGAGCCTCATCTCCCTCATGTACATAGCCACAGTTTAAACATTTCCAGAAGACTTTATCTTCCTTTTTGAATACACTACCGTTTTCTATATTCTCTAAAAGTTTGAGATATCTTTCCTCATGATGCTTTTCTACTAAAGCTATTAGCTCGAAGCGTACTGCTATCTCCTCAAATCCTTCTTCTCTAGCTGTCTTAGCAAATGCAGGATAATCTATATTAGCCTCCTCATGCTCTCCAGCTGCAGCTGACTTTAGGTTTGCTATAGTATCACCATAGGCAAATGGATATGTAGCATTTATATCTACAGGAGCAGGATTCTCACCATCAAGATGCTCTAGTGCAAGCTTCATGAATACCTTTGCATGCTCCTTCTCATTCTCAGCTGTTTCCATAAAAATATTTTGAATTTGCTTATATCCTTCTTTTCCAGCAACAGAAGCAAAATAGGTATATCTCATCCTAGCCTGTGATTCTCCTGCAAATGACTTCATAAGATTTTCCAATGTTTTTGTTCCTCTTAAATTCTTCTTCATCAATATACCTCCTATTTTATATAATAATTAATACTTTCTTTATTAATTAAGCTAAGAAAGTGAATGGATAAACAATCCACTTCTAAGCTTAGGCTCAAACCAGGTGGACTTTGGGGGCATAAGCTTATCTGCATCTGATACCTCAAACAACTCATCAATAGATGTTGGATACATAGAAAATGCAACCTCCATATCCCTCGAGACCCTATCTTCTAGCTCCTTTAAGCCTCGGATCCCTCCGATAAAATCAATTCTATTATCCGTTCTAGGATCTCCAATACCTAAGATTGGTTCTAACAAATAATCTTGAAGAATAGATACATCCAGAGACTTAACTGGGTCATTATTATTTAGGATCTCTTTATTAGCTTTTAGGCAATACCAGCTTCCATCAAGGAACATTCCAAACTCACCCTTCTTCTTGGGCTCATATGGTCCATCCTCATGCTTTTGAATATCAAAACCCAATTTAACCTTTTCAATAAACTCTTGGCTAGAATATCCATTCAAGTCCTTTACAGCCCTATTGTATGGTAGTATCTTGAGCTGATCGTGGGGAAATAAGACACTAAGGAAACTATTAAACTCCTCTTCCCCAGTATATCCAGGGTTTTCATCTCTTCTTTTAAGTCCAACCTTGACTGCTGATGCAGACCTGTGGTGACCATCGGCAATATATATATCCTGGATTTCTGAAAACCCATTCTTTATGGCCTCAATATGTTTTTCATCAGATATTCTCCACACATGATGACCTATACCATCTGCAGATGTAAAATTATAAAGAGGAGCTTCCTTCTTTGTCTTCTCTATCACATCATTTATAGTCTTATGTGATCTATAAGCCAGAAAAATAGGACCAGTCTGGGCATTACAGATATCCACATGCCTTATCCTGTCTATTTCCTTATCCTCTCTGGTTTTTTCGTGTTTTTTAATTACATTATTAAGATAATCATCTATAGAAGCGCAGGCTACTAGACCAGTCTGTGATCGCCCTTCCATAACGAGCTCATATACATAATAAGATTCCATATCTTCTGTTACAAAGCTTCCGTCCTCAATCATACCATTAAGCAAATCACGGGCCTTTTCATATACCTTGGTATCATATGTATCAACCTCATCAGCAAAATTGGTTTCTGCACGGTCGATTCTCAAAAATGATAGGGGTTCCCTGATAATCTCTTGCTTAGCCTCAGCACGGTTATACACATCATAAGGTAATGCCGCAATCCTTGATGCAAGATCTTGTGCAGGCCTAATACATCTAAAGGGTTTTACATTTGCCATTATTCATTCTCCTTGTTTGGTTATCATATATTTAAGCTCACTTACTATACTAAATTAATTAAGCAATATTTGCAAGTCATCCTAATTCTTTTTAAATTATTTTATATAATCTTCATAATTATCTAATACATTACTTTATATTAACTATTAACCAAGTTATTGATATGTATAATCATTAAATAATCATACTATAAGGAAATAGAGCGCCTTACCAGGAATATTTCTCCCGATAAAGCACTCCATCCTATCCCCATGGCACTTATAAAAAGTTTATTTAATCACTCTAACTTTAAGTACTCCATTTATTTCATTAAGCTTTGAAACCACTTCACCATTCACATTAGTGTCTACATCTAGAATAGTATAAGCATATTCACCTTTGCTTTTATTGACCATATTAGCAATATTTACATCTAATGCAGCAAATGACCCAGTAAACTGTGTTAGCATCTTTGGAATATTTCTGTGTAATATGGTAATACGTCCCTTAGTAGTGCATTTACCCGCATCACAGTTAGGAAAATTAACTGAATTAATGATATTTCCATTATCCATGTAATCCACCAGCTGCTTAACAGCCATCATAGCACAGTTGTCCTCTGATTCTTCAGTGGAAGCACCTAGGTGAGGAATGGCTATTACCCCTTCCATACCTGCTGTCTTGTCATTAGGGAAATCTGTAACATATTTGCCTACCTTGCCAGACTTTAGTGCAACTTCTATATCCTTATCATTAACTAAAAGATCTCTTGAGAAATTAAGAATTATAACTCCGTCCTTCATCATCTCAATAGATTCACTATTAATCATTTCCTTAGTATTATTATCTGGGTTCTCATCCTCAATTAGGGGGGTATGTACAGTTATATAATCACAATCTCTGTATATTTCCTCCCTAGTCTTTACATGGATGACTCCTCTAGATAAGTTCCAAGCACTGTCTACTGAAATAAAAGGATCATAGCCATATACTGTCATTCCTAGATGAGTAGCTGCATTAGCTACTAATACCCCAATAGCACCTAGGCCAATAACACCAATCTTCTTACCCTTGATTTCAGTTCCAGCAAACTGCTTCTTACCTTTTTCAACAAGCTTACCAACACCAGCTTCATCTTTGATAGTCTGTACCCAGTTAACACCACCAATGATATCACGGGATGCTAGCATGAGACCAGCTATAACCAATTCCTTAACGCCGTTAGCATTAGCCCCTGGAGTGTTAAACACTACGATTCCCTTTTCAGCACATTTATCTAGGGGTATATTGTTAACACCGGCACCAGCCCTTGCTATAGCCTTAAGATTGTCTGAAAACTCCATATCATGCATCCCTGCACTTCTTACTAGGATTACATCAGCTTCTTCTATATTATCAGTTTTATCATAGGTATCTGGAAACATATTTAATCCTATTGGAGCAATCGGATTAAGGCAATTATATTTCATTTTCAAATTCTCCTTCCATTATACAGCTTACTATAGGTTTTCCTCTTCAAATTTCTTCATAAAGTTTACAAGAGCTTCAACACCCTCATAAGGCATAGCATTATAAATACTTGCTCTCATACCACCTACACTTCTATGTCCCTTAAGATTTTCAAGACCTGCTGCCTTAGCTTCCTTAACAAACTTAGCATCAAGTTCTTCATTACCGGTTATGAATGGTACATTCATTAAAGAGCGGTCCTCTTTTGCTACTGTGCCCTTAAATAGTTTGCTCTGGTCTAAGAAGTCATAGAGGAGCTTAGCCTTTTTCTCATTCTTCTCCTTCATAACCTCTAGTCCACCCATGCTCTTAATCCATTTAAATACCTTTCCACAAATATATATACCATATGCAGGAGGTGTATTATATAGGGATTCACTATCAGCATGAATCTTATACTTAAGCATGGTAGGTGTTCCTGGCAGAGTATCCTCTGTTATTAAGTCTTCTCTTATTATAACAATCACTACACCAGCAGGTCCTATATTCTTTTGAGCTCCACCAAATAAAACACCGTACTTAGTAACATCAACTGGCTCTGATAAGAAACAGGAGGATATATCAGCTATAAGAGTCTTTCCCTTGGTATTTGGTAGGTTTTTGAATTTAGTTCCATAGATGGTGTTGTTCTCACATATGTAAACAAAGTCCGCATCCTCAGAAATAGGAAGGTCTGAGCAATCTGGAATATATGAAAATGTTTTATCTGCCGAAGATGCAACTATATTGGCTTTTCCATATAATGCCCCTTCCTGATGTGCTTTCTTAGCCCACTGTCCTGTAATAATATAATCTGCAACCTTATTCTTCATAAGGTTCATAGGAACAGCTGCAAACTGCTGTGAAGCTCCTCCCTGAAGGAAAAGTACCTTGTAGTTATCAGGAATATTCATCAATTCCCTTAAATCCTTCTCTGCTTCCTTAATAATGCCATCATATACCTTAGATCTATGGCTCATCTCCATTACGGACATACCGGAGTCCCTGTAGTTAAGCATCTCATCTGCCGCTTCCTTTAATACAGGCTCTGGAAGCACGGCAGGTCCGGCTGAAAAATTATAAATTCTTCCCATTTTCTAATCCTCCCTCAAATCGCTTTTAATATATTTAGTGTTTTATAGCTTTAGCTAAGTAAAGTATTGTTCTAATTATAAAACTCTGTTATTTTTTTGTCAATATCAAATGACAAAAAGGATGGGATAAAGTTTCAATATTTTTATTGAAACTTATCCAATCCTTCCACAGGGTTACTAACTTTCTAAATCTTCCTCTGAGAATACATCTTGTATTGCTGCTCCAGGAGCAACCATTGGCCACACCTTCTCATCACAATCAATTACACAATCAATCACTACAGGTTGATTTAAGCTTATTGCTTCCTTTAGAACCCCTTCTACTTCCTCGATCTTGGTTATACGATATGCCTTTGCACCCATGGCCTCTGCCAACTTAACAAAATCCACCTTATCATTTAAATCAGTATGTGAATATCTCTTGTCGTAGAATAGGGTCTGCCATTGGCGTACCATACCAAGTACTTTGTTGTTTATTACCAATTGAACAATCGGAATATTATAACGGGTAGCTGTCGCTATTTCATTCATATTCATCCTAAAGCATCCATCACCTGCAATATTAACTACCGTAGCATCAGGCTTTCCTACCTTAGCACCTATAGAAGCACCTAGTCCATAGCCCATGGTTCCAAGTCCTCCAGAAGTAATAAAGGTTCTTGGTGATGTGTATTTATAATACTGTGATGCCCACATCTGATGCTGCCCTACCTCGGTGGATATAACAGCCTTGCCATCAGTAATTTCATATAGTTTCTCAATTATGTAAGGCCCTGTTAGGATATCCTTACGATAATTTAATGGGAACTTATTCTTTAACTCAGCGATATAGTCTAGCCATTCTGTATGGTCTTGCTGGTCTAGCATAGCATTTAGCCTTTCTAAAACCTCCTTAACATCTCCAACTATGGACTCATGTGTTAAAACATTCTTATTTATCTCTGCTGGATCAATGTCTATCTGAAGAATCTTAGCCTTACGGGCAAACTTTTTAGCATTGCCAGTAACTCTATCAGAGAATCTTGCCCCTATAGTAATTAAGAGATCACATTCTGTAATCCCAAGATTAGAAGCCTTGGATCCATGCATACCAACCATACTGGTATACCTAGGGTCTGTTCCGTCAAAGGCACCCTTACCCATCAATGTATCAGCTACAGGCGCGTCTACCTTATCTACAAATTCCTTCAACTCATCATAAGCATCAGAAATTACAGCTCCACCACCAACAAAAACAAATGGCTTTTTAGACTTTTTAATCATTTTATAAGCCTTCTTTAAATCCTCTTCTCTTATGCTCCTGGTGTCACGTACAATTGGAGCTATCTCAACCCTTTCATATTTGGTTGTATTTGTAGGTGCGGTGACATCCTTAGTAATATCTACAAGAACAGGGCCTGGTCTTCCTGTCTGAGCTATCTTAAAGGCTCTTCTCAAAGTATCCGCTAACTTGGTAACATCTTTGACTATAAAGTTATGCTTTGTTATAGGCATTGTAACACCAGCTATATCAACCTCCTGGAAGGAATCTCTTCCAAGTAAATTCACTGCCACATTGGCTGTAATAGCTACCATAGGTACACTGTCCATATAAGCAGTAGCAATACCTGTTACAAGATTGGTGGCTCCTGGGCCAGATGTGGCCATACACACACCCACCTTACCTGTTACCCTTGCATATCCGTCTGCAGCATGGGCTGCACCCTGTTCATGAGAAGTAAGAATATGCCTAATTTCATCACTATGCTTATATAACTCATCATAAATATTTAAAATAGCACCTCCGGGATATCCGAATACGGTGTCAACACCCTGCTCCTTTAAACATTCAACAACAATCCTTGAACCTGATAATTCCATACTAAAACACCTCCATTAATCTGCTTTAGGAACCTCTAGGATGGCACCGCGGTTACCTGAAGTAACCATTGCCGCATAACGTGCCAAATATCCTGTCGTAATTTTAGGTTTACGGGGTTGCCATTTTGCTCTTCTTGTTTCAATTTCTTCCTCAGAAACCAGGAAGTCTAGCTTATTATTATCTATGTCTATACTGATAATATCTCCTTCTTCAACAAGGGCTATATTGCCACCGACAGCAGCCTCAGGTGAAACATGACCTATACAGGCTCCTCTTGATGCACCTGAAAAACGACCGTCTGTTATTAATGCAACTGAGGAACCAAGTCCCATGCCCATTATTGCACTAGTTGGATTAAGCATTTCTCTCATACCAGGTCCACCCTTAGGTCCCTCGTACCGGATAACAACAACATCTCCTGGATTAATCTTTCCACCAAGAATTGCCTCTATTGCATCCTCCTCGCAATCGAATACTCTGGCAGGTCCTTCATGCTTTAGCATATTATCTGCTACTGCAGAACGCTTTACTACACCTGAATCTGGCGCTAGGTTACCCTTTACTATTGCTATGCCTCCTGTTTTACTATAAGGGTTATCAATAGGTCTTATAACCTCATGATTATAGTTTTTACAGTTTTTGATGTTTTCACCTACTGTTTTACCAGTTGCAGTTATTAAATCAGTATTTAAGAGTCCCTTCTTACTAAGCTCGTTCATGACAGCATAGACACCCCCGGCCTCATATAGGTCTTCCATATGAGTAGGTCCTGCTGGTGCAAGATGGCATAGGTTGGGGGTCTTACCACTTATTTCATTAGCTATATCAATATTTAAATCAAAACCTACCTCGTGAGCTATAGCAGGAAGATGTAGCATAGTATTAGTTGAACATCCCAGTGCCATATCGACTGTAAGTGCATTTAGAAAGGCCTCCTTAGTCATAATATCGCGAGGACGGATATCCTTCTCTAGAAGCTCCATAATCTTCATACCTGCATGCTTGGCTAGTCTAATTCTCTCTGAATATGCTGCTGGTATGGTTCCATTTCCCTTTAGCCCCATACCTATAGCCTCTGTTAAGCAATTCATGGAATTGGCTGTATACATACCGGAACATGATCCACAGGATGCACATGCCTTATTCTCATACTCTTCCACTTCCTCAGCTGTCATCTTGCCAGCACTATATGCTCCCACAGCCTCAAATACACTTGATAGGCTCTGTTTGCTACCCATAACCCGTCCTGCTAGCATAGGGCCACCACTGACAAATATAGTAGGAATATTAAGTCTTGCAGCTGCCATTAGAAGGCCTGGTACATTTTTATCACAATTTGGCACCATGACTAGGGCGTCAAATTGCTGAGCCATAGCTACTGCTTCTGTAGAGTCAGCAATCAAATCTCTAGTTACAAGAGAGTATTTCATACCCTGATGCCCCATGGCTATTCCATCACAGACTGCAATAGCTGGAAATACCATAGGTGCCCCACCAGCCATAGCTACACCTAATTTTACGGCATCAACTATTTTATCCAAATTAATATGACCTGGGACTATCTCATTATATGAACTTACAATACCAATAAGTGGCTTATGTAATTCCTCTTTAGTAAAACCCAAAGCATTAAATAATGACCTATGGGGTGCTTGTTGTATTCCTTTTTTTACAGCATCACTTCTCATAATAAAACCACCTTTTTATTTATTTTAAATTATATGTCATCCATTATATACAAATTGTCGCTTTAAAGTAGTACAGTATATAATAAAGGATTTTCCAAAAAAAATCAATGACAAAATGATTTTTCTTTTATTCTGTTTTTTTTACTCATTAATTTATAATCTGACAATAATTTGTATTGATAAGAAATAAGATAAGTGATACTATTTTAATTATGAGATATGAACTATTAAACACATGCTACGAGAGGTTGATTTTCTTAATTCCTTTCAAATCTAGCCTAGAAAGGTTTGTGTAAATGAATTTAGAAAAAAGGAAGGCATTTATATTAAATGTTATATATGTTGTAGTAATACTAGGGCTCGGATATATAGTAATAAAATATCTGTTACCTCTTTTAATGCCCTTTATTATCGGATTGTTAATCGCAGTAGTATTTCGCAAATTAATAGACTATATAGAAAAAAAGACCCATATAAAACGGACCTTTGTTGCTATCATTATCTTATTATTCCTATATGGCATTCTAGTATTTATATTAAGTGTAATAGGCTCTAAGCTATTTACATTTATTAAAGATGTGTTTGGACAACTACCTGACCTGTATAAGTATACTATAGAACCCGCTTTAGAAGACTTAACCAATAATTTTATGGAACAATTTCCTGACCTCAAACCTTACATAGAAGAGTTTATTCTAAACATTAGTGATACCATTTTCTCTTATATTAAAAACGCCTCTGCATCTGTCATATCTACTTTCACTGGTATTGCGGGTAGGCTACCCTCATTATTAATAAAGTTAATATTTACAATTGTATCCTCTTTCTTCTTTACAATAGATTATTACAAAATATCTGATTTTGTAATGAGGCAATTTAAAGAGGAACATAGAGAAATGGTATTAAATCTTAAGGATAAGGGATTAGGCACTATAGCAAAGTTTATTAAGGCATACTCTGCTATAATATCGATTACCTTCTTTGAGCTTTCTATTGGTTTTTGGATATTAAAAATACCCAACCCCTTCTTATTTGGTGCTATAATAGCATTTATTGATATATTACCTATACTAGGTACTGGTGCAGTCCTACTTCCTTGGTCCCTTATTGCACTTATTCTAGGTAATACTAAAATGGGTATTGGTATGCTTGTCCTATATGTTATAATCACTGCTGTCCGCCAGGCCATTGAGCCTAAGATTGTAGGACAACAGATTGGACTTCATCCTATAATAACCTTAATCTTAATGTTTGTAGGTGCACAACTGATGGGAGTGCTGGGACTACTTCTACTACCAGTCATTGCAACTATAATAAAGACTTTAAATGATGAAGGAACTATTAACCTTTTCAAATAGGAGTAAGAGCTGGTTTCATAATTGATGGCTAAAGTCTGTTATGAAACTAGCTCTTACTTTTTGGATAATATTAACTCTTAGCTAAAACTATCTCTTTTTCTAAATGTAGCACAATCTGTCTCATCAGAATCACTTGCATTTCTAGGCTCTACCTGTATTTGTTCAGCAGAGCAATGATCCCCATTCAAATAATATTCGCAGGTGTTTACAACACAACGAATTCCATCGTTAGGTTTATCCATTTTTCTAATTGCCATATTTTCATTCCCTCCAAGCTTAATATTTACATATATATAGTGTGTCTTAATAAAGAAAATATTCAGGCTTATTACTAGCAGTTTTGGAAAATTTTTAAAAGTCTTAGATAATGGTTGGCTTCTCTAAGGGTATGGTCTGCCAATAGGGGTAAGATTATTGATTTAATCTTACATTCCAAAAGTCCTTCAGTTCCAGCAGCCTTAAAATCACGGATATTCCTAGTCGCACGGAGACTGGCCTCTGTTACATTTGAATAATCACCCTGCATTGTCTTATCAATAGCTTCCTTAGCTTCACAGGTTAACTGGTCAAACTGTTTTCCAAAACAGTCTGCAGAATTAAATAATTCTTCTTCTGAAGGGTCTAAGAGTCCCCTGATGAATTTGGCATGCTCAGCCATAATCCTATTCCAAAAGGCTTCCTTCTCGAACATTTCTCTTTGGATATATATAATATCCCTTGATTGAAGTCTTTGAACTAATCGCCTATATAACTTAGCCTCTCTTAATATATGGTCAATTAGAAGTGGATAATTCAAGGTAAACATCTTACAACATAAAACATCATTAAGTATATTAGTTTTAAACTGAATAATACTATCAAGTAATGATAAAGCCCTTCTATTTAAATCAAATACTCTTCTAGCCAATGAAGGACTAAAATCGCCACCTGGCATTAAGTCCATTTCAGCCTTTGTTATCTTAGTCCTAAATCCTACTCCAGTATAGAATTCTGTTAGCTTCTCAGCATCTAGTGTATATTGAGTAACTATCTCCCCTGATTGTAATACTTCTCTGCTGATAACTCCATTAGCTAATTTAACACAATCATCTAGAAAATCAGCAAAGGCCATATTTAATTCTTCAGCCCTTTTAGTAAACTTTTCATCTCTAGGTGTAAAGCCCACTTGAAGAAAAAACGAGTGCTCTTTCATAATTCTTGCAAAGAATAAATGAAGCTCTAGGGACTGTCTGATAAAGTCTGCCCTTGATAACATAATAGCCTCCTTAATATAATTAATAATTCAAATCTATATATCCATCTACTGGTGTCTATACTCGAAAACACAGGAGAATGTGTATACAAACATACATCCTCCTGCATCCTCCTCTTATATCCCTGATATATCTCTTGAGGGAAGACATACCACAACTTATCCTTTGTTACCTATTCATTTTAAGTTTAAGGGAATTGAACTGCTATTCCCTCTGCCATCATATCTGCCATTTCCATAGCCTGTGTTTCTATTAAATCAAAATTGTCAATAGCTGACTGAAAGTTTTCTTCTAACATATCTGTTAAATGGCTTCCAAGTAATTCTAAGTGCTCCATCATCATGGCACTCCAATCCTCTGAATTCCAATTTGGATTGATACTTTCAAGAAACTCTGCTATCTGGTTTGCATTATCTATCCATCTTTGCCAAATGGTGTTTACTTGATTTGTTTCTCCTGCCTTTGCAGCATTAATCAGCTCTGCAGCTATAGTAATGTGATTACCAAATAGGTTTTCAAAAGTCCCTGCTGCCTCTTCTCCATAGAAAGCAAGTAGTGCATTGGCAAAATCACTTGCAGTACGAAGAAGTCTTTGAGTGGAAAATTCTAGTTCAGGAAGATCATAGAGAATACCTAGCATTACCATTCTAGTCCATACTACATGCTGTCCCCAAAGCATACGAAAATAATCCATCAAATCGGGTAACATCCCTATTTCATCACCCATCATATCATCCATTAAATCGTCTGATATATTACCGTTCATCATATTGCGGTCCATCATGTTGTTATCCATCATATTACGGTCCATCATATTGCGGTCCATCATATTGCGGTCCATCATATTACGGTCCATCATATTACGGTCCATCATATTGCGGTCCATCATGTTACGGTCCATCATATTGCGGTCCATCATGTTACGGTCCATCATGTAACCGTCCATGGGATAGGGAGGATAATACTGAAAGCCGGGTCTGATTGTTATTATACGCCCCACCTGAAGATTATTAGGGTCTACTCCTGGATTCAATTCTATAATTGAATCTACAGTAGTGTTAAATACCTGTGCTAGCATCCATAAGGTGTCATAGGGCCGGACTGTATATCTAATTGTACCATTCATAATAATTACCATCACCTATATAAAGTTCTATTTCAGCTTATGACGATGGATATTAAAAGGTTACAATAATACCTACTGGGATATAAATTTTATCTTGACTTAAGGATATTATCCTTGCAATATCCTAGAGGATAGGCTATAGTATTCTACGCTAGATTCCATCAAGATGAATTCAAGACATTCGTGTGTTCGAGACCTTCCACACGTAAAACAAAACTAAAGGAGACATAAAATGAATAAAAAGACTTTATATGTAACACAGTCGGCTGTTATTGCCGCTATCTATGTTGTACTGGTTTTTGTATTCCAGTATACTAGCTTTGGCCCAATACAATTTCGTATTGCAGAAGCACTTACTATTCTACCCTACTATACTCCTGCTGCTATACCGGGAGTAACTATAGGATGCCTACTAAGTAATCTTTTGTTTAGAGCGGATATTATCGATATAATATTCGGTACGGCTGCAACACTTATAGCTGCCTACCTATCCTATCAATTAAGAACCAACAAGTACTTAGTTCCAATCCCCCCTATTCTTATAAATGCCCTTATAATTCCATGGGTACTGAAATTTGCATATTTTGAGGCAGATCCCATCCCACTTATGATGCTTACGGTTGGATTAGGACAGATTGTTTCTGCTGGAATATTGGGTATGGTATTGTTGTTTTCACTAGATAAAGTTAAAAATATTATATTTAAGAACGAATAAGGTAAGTAAAACAATAATATAAGGGGACGTTCGAGATTTAACCAATCACCAAACGTCCCCTTATATTTTTTTACTCTACTTGTCTCAATTCTAATATTCTTCCCCTAATAGCCTAATTATTAATTGAACTTTCCTATAAAACCAGTACCAGAGTACCAGCAGCTATTAAAATACCTCCGATTATAGACTTTATGGAAGCAGTTTCCCCTAGGAATATGAAGGCTAGTACAATTGTAAATACTACACTAAGCTTGTCAATTGGAGCAACCTTAGATACATCTCCCATTGATAAGGCCTTATAGTAAAAAAGCCAAGAGGCACCAGTTGCACAACCCGAAAAAAGCAAAAACATCCAGTTCCTACTGGTAAGAGTATTTATCTCCTTAAACTTGCCTGTTACAAACACTATACCCCAAGCTATAAGAAGAACCACGAAGGTTCGTATAGCTGTCGCCAAATTAGAATTAATCCCTTTTAAACCTAGCTTAGCAAGAATTGATACTAAAGCTGCAAATATAGCAGATAATAATGCATATAAAACCCACACAGTAATCTCCTTTTCTATGATTTTTACATTAGTATTCAGTTACGGATATTAGATATTATTATTGGTATAGACTGTTTTTATTACTCAAAATCTACCTACCTAATACTAGCATATTAAGCTACTAGATACAATGCTAACATTAAATGATAACATTATATATAGAAGCCTATTAAATCAAAGGACAACAAGGGGACATTAAACTATCTTGCCTTACTAAAGCAAAACAATTTAATGTCCCCTTGTTATCCCCATTCCTTACCAATCTATATAAAAACGTTATTTGCTATTTATATAGTTTATTAGTCCCTCAGCCTTAATTATCCTTTGCATAAATTCAGGAAAGGCCTGGCCTTTATAGGTTTTATTCTTTGTAAGATTGTATATTATTCCCCTATCAAAATCAACCTCTACCTCATCACCTGCCTCTATATCCTTAGCAGCCTCATGACTTTCTATAATAGCTAAGCCTATATTAATAGAGTTTCGGTAGAATATTCTTGCAAAAGTATCTGCAATTACACAGCTTATACCTGAAGCTTTGATAGCAATAGGTGCATGCTCCCTAGAAGATCCACAACCAAAATTCTTTCCTGCAACAATTATATCACCAGTCCTAACCCTACTTGCAAAATCCTTATCAATATCTATCATACATTTTTCTGCCAGCTCCTTAGGATCAGAGGTGTTCAAATATCTGGCTGGAATTATAACGTCTGTATCTATATTATCGCCATATCGATGAACTATTCCTTTTGCTTTCATATTAAATCCTCCTTCTTCCTATAGCCCTAGCTCTTCTGGTCCTGATATCTTACCTGTAATAGCACTGGCGGCAGCCACTGCAGGGCTTGCAAGATAAATCTCTGACTCAACATGACCCATACGGCCAACAAAATTACGGTTGGTAGTTGATACCGCCCTCTCACCAGCAGCAAGAACTCCCATATGTCCTCCTAAGCAGGGTCCACATGTTGGTGTACTAACAATTGCTCCTGCATTAATGAAGGTGGTAATAAGTCCTTCTTCTATGGCCTGAAGGTATATATTCTGAGTCGCAGGGAATATAATTGCTCGCATACCCTTCGCTACCCTTCTTCCTTCTAAAACCTTAGCAGCTGCCCTTAAATCATCAATTCTTCCATTAGTACAAGAACCGATTACAACCTGGTCAATCTTAATATCCTCAATCTGGTCTATGGTATGAGTATTTTCTGGCAAATGCGGAAATGCAACAGTAGGTTTTATCTTTGATAAGTCTATCACGTAAGTTTTTTCATATTCAGCATCCTCATCAGCCTCATATACGGTATAAGCCTTTGTAGAATGGTCATTAATATATTCAATGGTTTTTTCGTCAACCGGGAAAATTCCATTCTTAGCCCCAGCTTCTATGGCCATGTTGGCTATGGTGAAACGATCATCCATAGTAAGATTCATAACTCCATCACCAACAAACTCCATGCTTTGATATCTAGCCCCATCCACTCCAATCATTCCAATTATATGAAGGATTATGTCCTTACCACTTACCCATTTCTCTGGCTTTCCAGTAAGCATAAAACGAATCGCAGACGGAACCTTAAACCAAGCTTTGCCTGTCGCCATTCCTGCTGCCATATCAGTACTTCCTACACCTGTAGAAAACGCTCCCAAGGCCCCATATGTACAGGTATGTGAATCTGCTCCAATAACTACATCCCCTGCTACCACTAGTCCTTTCTCAGGAAGAAGTGCATGTTCTATACCCATCTCACCAATTTCAAAATAATTGCTTATATCATTATCCATTGCAAATTCTCTCATGCATTTACAATTCTCTGCAGATTTTATATCCTTGTTAGGTGTAAAATGATCCGGAACTAAAGCAATCTTATCCTTGTCAAACACCTGCTTTGAATCAAGTTTATCCATCTCCTTGATAGCCACAGGCGCAGTTATATCATTTCCAAGTACAAGATCAAGGTTGACCTCAATTAAATCTCCTGCACTGACATAATCTACACCCGCATGTGTAGCCAAAATCTTCTGCGTCATTGTCATACCCATCGCTATACCTCCCTGATTTATCTTATAAATCTCTTTATATTTCACTAGCTATTAGGTCTCCCATCTTATCAGTACCTACCAAGGTATTTCCAGGAGACATTATATCAACAGTCCTATATCCCTTCTTAAGAACTTCTCTTACAGCCCACTCTACCCTATCAGCCTCTTCGTCCAAATCAAAGGAGTACCTAAGCATCATTGCAGCAGATAGAATAGTGGCAATAGGATTAGCCTTATTCTGCCCTGCAATATCAGGTGCAGATCCATGACTAGGCTCATATAAGCCAAGCTTTGAATCTCCAAGACTTGCACTAGCTAGCATACCAATGGAACCCGTAACCATACTAGCTTCATCAGATAAAATATCACCAAACATATTCTCTGTAAGTATTACATCAAATTGTCTGGGATCTTTTACAATCTGCATAGCACAATTATCAACCAGCATATCTGTAAGTTCTACATCCGGATAATCTTTTGCAATCTCTTTTGTAACTTGCCTCCATAGCCTTGAAGAATCTAGAACATTGGCCTTATCAACACTACATACCTTCTTCCTACGCTTTCTAGCAATCTCGAAGGCCTGTTTTGCAATTCTTGCAATCTCAACCTCATTATATACTAGGGTATCTGTGGCAGTTCTTAAGCCATCCACTTCCTTAGTCCATCTATCTCCAAAGTATAATCCTCCAGTTAGTTCTCTCATTACTACAAAATCAAAGCCATCCCCAATAATATCTTCTCTTAGTGGACAGGCACTTTTTAATTCATTAAAAAGAATTGCGGGCCTAATGTTTGCAAATAAATTTAATCCCTTGCGAATAGCAAGAAGGCCAGCCTCTGGTCTCAAATTAGGAGGCAAGCTGTACCAGTTGGACTGACCAACATTTCCACCTATGGCACCTAATAGAACTGAATCACTGTTTTTTGCAGTTTGAAGAGCTTCATCAGTAAGAGGAACACCTGTAGCATCAATTGATACGCCTCCCATAAGAAGCTCTGTATAATTAAAGCTATGCTTATATTTCTCCCCCACCTTATCAAGAACCTTTACTGTCTCAGCGATAATTTCAGGTCCTATTCCGTCGCCAGGAATAATCGAAATATTGTAATCCATACTAAGCTATCCTCCTAAATATTTTTATAATATAAATATATTGCCATATTTCCTATTGCCATATTT
>FZPS01000157.1_pt23 | contig 80806 bp, 68 predicted proteins | sample 1817821 | NCBI WGS metagenome assembly FZPS01 (sample SAMEA104158645, study PRJEB21678) | metagenome | place: Germany | collected 2015-04-21
GGGTTGACTTGCAGAAACCCTTATCCCACAGCATCCCCATGGGGTAAAATATTTTTACCCCTTGCGCAAAGCCTTATCTATCAATTGTTTTCAAAGAACGCAAATGGCTCTCGTTTTGCCTTTTTAAAAGAGCCTACCATAAAAAACGGGAATTACCGTCAAGGGGCCGGAGTGCTTTTCTGCCCTTTCTGTTTCTATAGCGTTGTATTTCGCTTTTTAAATCGAAAAACTTACTGTCCCGATATGCGGAAGGGCTGAGAGCAATCTTGTGCAGCCTGGTTTAGTTATAGTTTATTACCCCCGCCTGAATCGACCCGAACAATCTTCCGCTGTAGTTAACATAAAATAATCCCCGGTCTCATCTAAAAGTTCATCAAAACTGCTGGGCTTAAAGGCTCTGCTGTCTTTATTATTTAGTCTTCTCGTGACAAAAATGTGATGACAACATGTTATTTTAAAATTGGGCGAGGGGATCTGCCTTACCCCAGGAAAGCTCAACAAGATCTATCCAAAGGAGGTTGGCAAGCACCCGATCCGGGTTAACTGCAGGGAAGGAGAACTTGGGGAGCGCCGGGCAAGCTTCAGCGTGAATGGAGGTGAAACAGATATTGAAGAAGAGGATAGCCAGTTTGATTTTAATCAGTATTACTCTCTTGTTGGCTTTAGGGGCTGGAATGCAGGGCGTTGGCTCGGCAGAAGAAGATTTGATGTCGGTAGAGCTTCAAACAGATAAAGAGCTGTACCGGGCCGGTGAGACGGTGCATCTAACCGCAACCCTTTCTAACCGGGGCCCGGATGCTCTGTCGGACATTACCGTGAGGGTGCCCCTGGCCAATCTGAATGGCAGGATTGAGTGCCTTGCTGGTGGAGAAAAAGCGACGCTGGAAGCTATGTTTAATATTCCCGACAACTTTTACCTGGGCTATATCGGCGTGGGGGTCTATGCTAAATGCGCGGGGAATGCCCTGAGCAGCCAGGGTAGCACCCTGGTTAAGGTTGATGAACCGGTTAGCAATCCATTCTTCAAAGAGATCAAGTTACCGCCCCTGCCGGACGATTGGGAATCTGAGGTCTCCCTCGATAGGTTCCCGGTTCAGGCTGCCGAACCCCAGGCCGGACTGGGTACAGCAGCGAGAGCTCTTCAAAATATGGCCCTCTCCAGCAATGGTTATACCGATACCATTGCGGTCGACAAGAACGCAGAGCGTATAGATGGCTGCCGCGCTTACCGGGTTACTTTGAGCATCACCGGAACACCGCCGCCGGAAAAGCCGGTTGATGTGATACTGGTGATCGACCGCTCCGGCAGCATGGCTGACGGCCAGCCTTATTCAGCCATGTACTACGCCAAACAAGCAGCCCAACAGTTTGCTCAGCAAGTGCTGACGGCAAACCCCAACAACAGGGTGGCGGTGGTCAGTTTTGATTACCCGGGGACTTCTTTGGGCCGTGGCGCCCAATCGGATGCGCGTACAGATATTGTCTTTTCCAGCAGCTTAACCCAGGTCACGAATGCAATTAATAGCCTAAACGCCAACGGCGGCACTAACACCGAAGCCGGGTTCATCCAGGCGAGAAACCTGCTGGGGAGTGCACGGGACGGAGCCAACAAGGCCATCGTCTTTTTAACTGACGGAGTACCCACCATCAGCAATGGCCGCCGGTACGGGCCCAGCGAACCCACCGCCCACAATGATCACACCATTGCTGCTTACCAGGCGGGCATAAGCTGCCATAGCCTGGCCCGGGTCTTTACGGTCAACCTGCTGACCGGTGTTCCCAGCCAGTGTTTGGGGGTAGCCCGGGATACCATGCAAAAAGCCCAGAACTCCGGCTACTACGAGACCTTCTCGGCCGCGGACCTTTCCGGCATCTACGGCCAGATTTCACAGGTGCTCAACTACTCGGCTACCGCTGCCGTGGTTAACGATAAGATCCCGGCCAACTTTGAGATGGTACTGGATAGTTTCCAGAGCAGCCCCGCGGCGCCTGTAGCCTATGACGAGAACACAGGGCTCATCACCTGGACGGCAGGCACTATTGGCACTGAAGCCACGATGAGCTATATAATTCGCGCCAGGGCCGATTTTGCCGGCGGCAACCAGGTTCCCACCAATGATTACGCCACCTTAACCTATACCGACATCAATGAGAATCCCAATAAAACCAAGAATTTTCCTCTCCCCAAGGTAGATGTGCCGGGGCCGCTGACGGTTAATGCCGGTCCGGACCGGGAGATGCCCCTGGGTAGTAGCATCGGGATAGGCGATAATCTCGTGGTAACCGGCGGCAGCGGGGCTTACACCTATCTCTGGACCCGTGCCGGCGTTCCCGGGTGGAGTTCCAGCGATCTTAACCCCACGGTGTCGCCAACCGAAGATACGGTCTACACCGTTACCGTCACCGATAAGTATGGCTGTGCCAGGTCCGGTAATGTGGTGGTAACAGTTTTAAAAGGTTCTATTACTGTTGTTAAAAAGGTGCTGCCGAATGGAAGCGACACGAAAGTTTTCCCCGTTTACGTGGAAGGCAATGGAAATACCTGGAGCATGCTGCTGGCTGATGGCGAGTTGGCCACTATCACGGGCCTGGCCCCGGGCACCTATACTATCCGCGAAGTGGTGCCCATTTATTACCGGCTGGTCAGTATCAGTCCGTCTACCGTAACTATCGGCCCGGACAATCTCACCGGCAAGGTAACGGTTACTAACCGTAAAGTAGGCAACCCCTGGTTCTGGGATGATGATGAAGAATTTAATAACTTTTCGGTAGGTCTCTGGTAGCAGGAAACTATTAGTATATGCCGGCCGAAAAATGTAGTGCAGAACGCTAAGGAGGAGGTGGTGGCCAAACAGGCCACCGGTAGCCACACGGCTTCATGCTGAAGTTTAACGATGGCGATACGGTGTTAAGTAAAAAAAGAGTTTTTAGGCTTCCCTTTCCAAAACCTAAGAATATTAAGGAGGAAGAATTAGATGAATAAGAAAGTCAAGATTGGTCTGGCAATTCTTACCCTGGCCGCGCTTCTGGCAGTAGGGACCTGGGCCTGGTTTACCGCTACAGCGGAGCCAGTGATTAACCAGTTCACCGCCGGAACGGTGAAGATCGCGATTAACGACGTTTATGATGAGGAGCTAAACTGGAATCCGGGTGATACCACGAAGAAAGAGGTCAGCATCAAGAACGAAGGCACCAAGTGCGCTTATGTCCGTGTGAAGTTGATCCCGACCTGGGGCGACAAAGTTAATGGTGATTTTGTTGCTGATGCCGGATTGCCCACTACCAATGTTGCTCTTAATTGGAATACTACTGACTGGATGTTGCATACTGATGGCTACTATTACTACAAGAGCACGCTTCCGGCAGGTGAAGAGACACCGTTGCTGCTAGAGTCAGTGACCCTGGTGGGCTCCAGCACGGGCAATGAGTACCAGGGCAAGGTTTTGCGGATCGAAGTTAAGGCCGACGCAGTGCAGTGCACAAACGATGCTTACAAGAGCGTTTGGGGAATGGATAACTTGCCCTGGTAGAGTAAGGTCTAAGCTAGAGGATCTCTAGCGGGATGCGAGTGCTCTGAAGCTACGCTTCCCGGCCGGTTTGGATGAGGCTGGTAATGGCCGGGCCCGGCGGTTGCCGGGGCCCGGCCCCGATAGACTCCCGAGGGAGTGGAAAATTAAATGAAAAAAAGCATTTGGATTGTCATTCTGGTTTTTTCTCTCGCTGCGCTGTTGGCAGTAGGGACCTGGGCCTGGTTTACTGCAACAGCGGAGCCGGTGGTTAACCAGTTTGCCGCCGGAACGGTGGAGATCGAGATTGACGAGCACGGGTTTCAAGATATTACAAACTGGAACCCGGGCAATGAATCGACCAAACAGGTTAGCGTGAAGACCCTGGGCAGCAAGTGCGCCTATGTGCGGGTATCGTTGACCCCGGTTTGGGGCCACCTGGATGGAGAGAGGTTTGTCGCCGAGCCGGGCTTGCCGGTGAGCAATGTCCTTATCAACTGGAACGAGGCCGATTGGGCCTATCTTGCTCCTGTTGCACCCCCGGAAGGCCCGCACCCCGGTGAAGGCTGGTATTACTATAAGAGTATCCTCTGTCCTGATGATCTAGAAACCACATTGCTGCTGCAGTCGGTGTCCCTGAGCGCCGATACGGGTAATAAATACCAGGGCAAGGTCCTGCGGATCGTGGTCAATGCCGAAGCGGTGCAGGCTTCTCATGATGCCTACAAAGATGCCTGGGGACTCACAGCGTTACCGGCTGGCGTCCAAGAATGGGTGGCTCCGTAGCTTTTGCAAACCGGAAAGGGATGGAATCCTCCGGCGATTTATCTTGAAGCAGGTTAGCGTGATCTATTGGCTCCGGCCCGGGCCCGGCGGTTTGCTGGACGGGGGTCCCGCTGGAGATATTATCTACCCCCTAAGGAAGGGAGGGTAGCTGCTTGAAAACAATAATGAAGATTGCAGCGATTTTGGCCGTGACGTTGCTGTTCCTGTTAACTGCCTTGCCTGCAGAGGCCGTCACTACCGACCTGGAGCTGGTTGGAGAAGCGGCGGGCCTGGTGCTGGTACCAGCGGAGGGGAAGCTACTTGATTTAAGGAACATGAACCCGGGGGATACCCGGCAGGCCACCCTAAAGCTTAGCAATAATTATTCAAAGTGGTATCATCTTTGGTTGCGAGCCGGGAATCCGGTGGACCAGGAGACCGGTTTGCTTGAAATAATGGAGCTGACGGTTCTCTATCGCGGTAAGGTCCTTTACCAGGGACCGGTAATCGGTTTTGCCGGAGAGGCCATCTACCTGGGCCGTTTCCGCCCTGGTGAAAGCGGGGAACTGGAGGTAGCGGTACATCTTCCCGGCCCGGAAACGGGAAATGAATACCAGGGGAAGAGTGCCTCTGTAAAGTGGATCTTTACGGCCCAGGCCAGTGAGGAGATCGTAGTGGAACCTGAGGAGCCAAGTGTATCACCTGAGGAGCCAAGTGTATCACCCGAGGAGCCAAGTGTATCGCCTGAGGAGCCGTCCGGTGATCTGCCCCGGACCTTTGGTGAAGGGGCGCTCTATTTCTACACCCTGCTGGGATCTCTGGCCCTGCTAGCCGGGATGCAGCTAGCCCGACGGCGTAAACGCCGCCAGGTGTTGCCCCGGCAATAGCGCCGTCCTGGCCAAGTTTAAAGTGCTGGCTAAATAAGCACTACAGGGAGATGGAACCGGTGGTCCATGATCCAGTAGGTCGGGGGGTAAGTAAGAAGGTAACTGTTTAATCGTGGGCCGCCGCTTGTTTGCGGCTAGTAGTTTAACTTTTATCCGGGTTGAACCAAAAAACAGTTTGCTAGGCCATGGGAACAGGAGCATCAGCCATTACCTGTTCCCATGCGTGTTTTTGGTTGCATAAGGGAAAACAGGGCCGCCAGGGCGGAGAGCCCGGCCCCGAAAAGAAAAGCGTATTTCAGACCACTAAGAAAATAAACCGCTTCCGCTCCGCTCAGGTGTTCTTGAGCGACGGTGGCCGAAGGGACCAGGGAGTAAAGAATCAGCCCGGCCGCGGCAATTCCCAGGGCCATCCCTGTATTTCGTGCTGTGCCCAGGATGCCGGAGGCTATCCCCAGGTAGGGCCGGGGGGCACTGCCCATGACCGCGTTGTTGTTCGGTGATTGAAACATTCCGGTACCCAAACCAAAGAAGGCCAGGCGCCATCCCACGTCCAGAGCGGAAGCATCTACGGGCAAAAAGGCCATCGCTACCAGGGCTGCGGAGCAGATCGCCGCCCCGGTAATGGCCAGTTCCCTGGTGCCCAGGCGGTCGGATAAGTTACCGCTGAACGGAGCGACAGCCATCACCGTTAAGGGGAAACAGGTCATCAGCAAGCCTATTTTATCCGGGGAATAATGGATCGCCCGCTGGAGGTAAAAAGGTGTCAGGAAGACTAGGATGTACTGCGAGGCGAAATTAAGCAGGGCGCTGGCGATGCCCAGTGTGAAAGTACGGTTCTTAAAGAGGGCCAGGTTAACCATTGGTTGTGGTATATGAGTTTCAACATAGAAAAAACAGATCCCCGCGAGGACAGCCGCGGTTATGGCTGTACCGGTAACCGGCCCCATTCCCGTATTTTGTACCTGGTTGATAAAGAAGAGAAAAGAAAAAAGGCAGATAAAGGCGGATACAGCACCGGCGATATCAACCCGGCCCGGTTTTCCTTTCAAATCGGGAACAATCTTTATGGCCAACAGTAGTGCGGCTAGACCTATGGGAATATTGATCAGAAAGACAAGTCGCCACGACCACAGGGAGGTAAGCAACCCGCCCAGAGTAGGACCGAGGGCTAGCCCGGCCGAAACGCTGATCGCGTTAATGCCCAGGGCCCGGCCCCGCTCCTGCGGTGGGAAAACAGCGGTGAGGATGGCGAAAGGTACAGACATCATCATGCCGGCGCCTATTCCCTGGATAGCGCGGAAGACTATTAGCCAGTAGATCGTTGGTGCCAGGCCGCAAAGACCGGAAGTTGCAACGAAGCATAACAGCCCCGTGAGATAGATCCGTTTATATCCCAGGATATCTCCCAGGCGGCCATAAAAGAGAAGAAGGCTGCTGATAGTAAGAAGGTAGATCTGCGGAACCCATTGTGCAGTAGCGATGGGCGCGCCAAAAAATCCGGAAATGGTCGGTAGAATAACATTGACAATGCTGGCGTCGATGGGCCCCATAATCCCGCCTAACATGACGACGGCCAGCACCTTGTAGCGTTGCTCGGTTAGGGAAGCAGTCTCATCTAATCGTGAAGACATATTGTGCTATCCCTCTCTTTAAAATTTAAACTACTTCTAAGTTCAGAGCGGCTTCTTTTCCCGTCAAGCATATCAATATTCTGTCATAAGTGTCAAATCAAAAATGTTCTACAGGTAACAATAAATGACACACTATCGCCATAAATTAAGTTACCAGATCAGCTCGAGCAGGCGAAATAAGGCCAGCCTGCTCGAAATTTCAAAGCAGTAAACAAGCAACTTCGTAGCTACTGCTCCCTCCGGTGATCTTGATTTGGTGCTCGTGGCTCTTAAAGCCGCATATTGGCATAAAAAAAATCATACAAATGGAGAGACCTAAAAAAGCATTATCCTTTTGCCGCTCAATGGATTAATTCATTTTCCAGGAGGCGTGTAAGAAAGTCAGTTTTGCGAGGAACGGAGGTGAACGGAGATTGAGGAAGAGGATATCCAGCTTGATTTTAATCGGCATTGCCCTCTTGCTGGTTCTGGGGGCCGGCTTGCAGGGCACCGGCTTAGCTGAAGGAACCCCCCTCGCGGTGGAGATTCAAACGGACAAAGCCCGATATCAAGCTGGCGATACGGTGCGCCTAGCCATAACTCTCTCTAACCGGGGGCAAGCTGACCTGTCGGAGATTAACCTCCGGGTGCCCCTGGCCGACCTGAACGATAAGGTTGCGCACCTTGCTGGCGGAGAAAAAGTGACGCTAGAGGCCATGTTTAATATCCCCGGCAATTTTTACATGGGCTATATTGGCGTAGGGGCCTATGCTCAATGCGCGGGGGATATTGTAAGCGGCCAGGGTAAAGCCCTAGTAGTAGTTGATGAAGCGGTCAGCAACAAAGAGTGCGCATTACCGCCTCTGCCGGACAATTGGGAATCAGTGGTGCCTCTCGATCAGATCCCGGTCCCGGCCGGTGATCCCCAGGCAAAACCGGGGGTGATACCTGGAGCCGGCCTGAGCATGGTTCCTGCAGCAAGTAGATCTTCAGGTAACGGTTATCCCGACACCATTGCGGTTGACAAGAGCGCGCAGGCCACAGAAGGGTGCCGTGCTTACCAGGTCACTCTAGAGATCAGCGGGACACCGCCGGAAGTACCGGTAGATGTGATCTTGGTGATAGACCGCTCTGGCAGCATGGCCGACGGTAGCCCTCCAGCAATGTACTATGCCCAAAAAGCGGCTAAAGAGTTTGCTGCCCAGGTGCTGCAAAAGTCCGGTAACAGGGTGGCGGTAGTCAGCTTTGCTTATACCGGGGTATGGAAATGGTGGCCCCCGGGTTATGTTGGCGATCTTGATGCTGATACAAGTATTGATATCGGCTTTTCCAGCGACTTAACCGCGGTGACGAATGCAATTGATGGCCTTGTTGCCGATGGGGGTACGAACACCGAAGCCGGGTTTATCCGGGCGAAAAACCTGATGACAGCCAGTGGACGCAAGGCTGCTAACAAGGCTATCGTCTTTTTGACCGACGGCCTACCGACGGTCAGCATCGGTCGGGCTTACGGGCCAACCGAACCGACCAATCATAACAATCATACCATCGCTGCTTACAATGCTGGTATAAGCTGCCACGATCAGGCTCACCTGTTTACGGTTAACCTGCTCACTGCTGTTCCCGATAAATGTCTATGGGTGGCCCGGGATACCATGCAGAAAGCCCAGAACGCTGGCTACTACGAGACCTTCGCGGCCGCAGACCTGTCCGATATCTACAGCGATGTTTCGCAGCAGCTCAATTACTCGGCCACCGATGCCGTGGTAATCGACAAGATACCGGCAAACTTTGAACTGGTACCCGGGAGTTTCCAAAGCAGCCCCTCGGCGCCTGTAGTCTATGACGAGGCCACAAAAGTTATCACCTGGACGGCAGGTACCGTCGGCACTAGCGCCAGCATGCGCTATAAAATTCGCGCCAGGGCCGGCTTTGAGGGTGGGGACCAGGTCCCCACCAATGATTACGCCACCTTAACCTATACCGATATCAATGAGAATCCCAATAAAACCAAGGCGTTCCCTATCCCCAAGGTAGATGTTCCGGCACCGCTGACGGTGGATGCCGGGGACGACCGGGGTCTGCCCCTGGGCAGCAGCACCCAATTAGGTGGCAGTCCCACGGCTTCTGGAGGCACCGAACCTTACACCTATTTTTGGGAATCTAACACCGATTCTACCTGGAGTTCCATTGAAGCAAATCCTACGGTGTCGCCCGCTGAAGAGACAGAGTATACCGTTACCGTCACCGATGCACAGGGCTGTATCAAGTTTGACACGGTAAAGGTAACTATTCTTAAAGGTTCCATTACTGTTAAAAAGATAATGCAAAAGGGCAGTAGCACCAGGAAGTTCCCCATTTACGTGGAAGGTGGCGGCCGTACCTGGAGCATGCTGCTGGCAGATGGCGAGTCGGCCACTATCACGGGCCTGATCCCGGGCACCTATACCATCCGGGAAACAGTGCCCATGTATTACCGGCTGGTCAGCATCAACCCTTCTACTGTAACCATTGCCCCCGACTCTCTTACCGGTGAGGTGGTAGTCACTAATCGCAAAGTGAAAGATAACTGGTTCGAGGATGATGATGAAGTAATCAATACTTTTAAGGTCGGGATTTGGATTCAGTAGCAGGCGGTAAGCTGAAAAGCAGCAGTGCAAACAGGCTGGTAGCGAGGAGGTGGTGGCGGCTATCGATGGTCCCGGGGCTTAATATAAAAAGCTAGGTTGGTTTTCCTTTTAGTTAAGGCATCAAAGATTATTAAGTCGATTGTTAAGGAGGAAGATTCATGAAGAAGAAAAAGAATGTTTTAATTGGTGTATTGGTTTTTTCTCTGGCTGCGCTTTTAGCGGTAGGGACCTGGGCCTGGTTTACCGCCACAGCGGATCCGGTGACCAACCAGTTTACTGCTGGCACGGTAAAGATTGAGATTAATGAGCATGGTTTTACAGACGTTGTAAACTGGAACCCGGGTGATACCACGGAGAAAAAGGTTAGCGTGAAAAGTAAAGGTAGCAAGGCGAGCTATGTCCGGGTGTCGTTAACCCCGGTGTGGGAGGATAACCTACCCATTGACAATGTTATTCTTAATTGGAATGAAAACGATTGGGTCTACTCTGGCGGTTGGTATTACTACAAGCAGATTCTTGGAGCGGGGCAAGAAACACCATTACTGTTGCAGTCGGTAACCCTGGATGGTTCTGGCACAGGTGATCAGTACCAGGGTAAGGCCCTGCAGATCGTGGTTGATGCCGAAGCGGTTCAGGCCTCGCACGGGGCCTACAAGGATGCCTGGGGGCTTGATCAGCTGCCGGCTGGCGTGGAGGAGTGGGTCGCTCCGTAACTGCTGCCGGCCCGTAGGGGTTGGCAATGATGAGGTTAATACAGGCCGGGTCCGGTTGGGCCCGGCCCTGATAAAAATATTAACTACCCCCTAAAAGAAGGGAGGGTAGCGCTTTGAAAATAATAAGGAAGGTTACCGCGATCCTGGCTGCGGTGCTGCTGTTCATCTTAACTGCTTTGCCTGTAGGGGCCGTGGCTACTGACCTGGAGTTGGTCGGAGAAGCGGCGGGCCTGGTGCTGGTGCCGGCGGAGGGGAAGCTATTTAACCTGGAGAACATGGGTCCGGGGGATACCCGGCAGGCTACCATTAAGCTTCGAAATGATTATTCTGAGGTCTATCATCTCTGGATGTGGGCCGAAGACTTGGCGGACCGGGAGCCTGGTTTGCTTGAAATATTGGAGCTGACGGTTCTCTATCGTGGCAAGGCGCTTTACCGGGGACCGGTGGCTAACTTTGCCGGGGCTGCCGTCTACCTGGGTCGCTTCCGCCCTGGTGAAAGCGGGGAGCTGGTAGCAACAGTGCGTCTTTCCGGCCCGGAAGCGGGCAATGAATACCAGGGGAAGAGCGCCTCCGTTAAGTGGATATTTATAGCCCAGGCCAGCGAGGAGATCGTGGTGGAGCCTGAGCCGCCCGGCATATCACCTGAGGAGCCGCTCTCGCCTGATCTGCCTCGGACCTACGGTGCAGGGGGACCTGGTTTCTACTTCCTGCTGGGCTCTCTGGCCTTGCTGGCCGGAACCCCGCTGGCCCGCCGGTGTAAAGGTTGCTAGTTATTGTCCCGGGCATTGGCAGAAAGAGTAAGATCAAAGGCCTGAAAGGGGGGTACCCCCTCAAGAGAAAGCCGGGGGGTCAGCCCCCTTTCTGTTTTCTGCCAGCTTGCGTGTTTAGAACGACAGAATAATGCTCCTGCAAACCATCTGTATTTTCTTTAACTTTTCGTCGATACGGCATCTATATCCGGATGAATCTTTGTGGATAGCAGAAGAAGCCTGGAACCTTGTTAAGCCTTGACACTTACTTGCTGCTTAACGTAAGATTGCAGTAGGTTAAAGCTAAGAAAAATCCTGCCGGAATTAAAAAAAGTGTTAAGCTGTTCCATCGAATAAAGGAGTAGCGATATGACCGGTGGAAAGCTTGAAAGCTCTTTCTCGATGAATGAGCGCAGGCTATCGATCATCGTTTTCACCCTTTTTTCTTCCTGGATGCTGGCATTCCCATTTGAAGGGCAGATACTATACGCAATTGCCAGTAAATTCAATCTTGACTCTTACCGGATGGTCTTCGGAGCAGTTGCGGCCATGGCGGCGGGGCTGCTTTTCTGGGGGTTTGTGATCAAAACAAAGAAAGCGGCCAGGTTCCTGATGCTCTGCTCCACGATCTTGTGCCTCATATCGTCCGCTATTTTTTTTAAGCCTTCATTTCATCTTTGGCCCGCGGCTTTGATTGCCGGCTCTTTTTTAATCAGCGCTAGCGTCGCGGGGTGGGGCTACTATTTTAAAAGCAGCACACCTAAAAATGAGCGCATCAAAACTGCCGCTGCCGTGATGATCTATACCAATATTTTAATGACCCTTCTGAACATGACCGCTATTTACCTGTCACCCTACCTGGGGCTCGGCTTAGCCATGCTGCTTCTCGGAGGTGCGTTTTTATTTGCACTACTGCTGCCCGTGGATGGTACCGCGGTTTCGCCACACCTTCCTGATAAGGGGAAAAGCAACATCGCCAAACCCCTTGCCCTTCTCTGCCTGTTCATCCTGGTGATCACCATCGATTCAGGCCTGATGTACCAGGTGTTAAATCCCGCCTTTAGCCATCTGAAATGGCTGACCGGTTGGTATTGGGCCGTTCCTTATATCATCGGCCTCTATATGATGATGAGTTTTTCCCGAAAAATAAGCCGTAGCTATATTCTCTACGTAGCCATTGCCATGATCGGCTTATCGTTTATCGCTTTCATGATACTTGATCGTTCGGCCCTAAGCTATATTGTTGTCAACACGCTTATGCTTGGTGCCTGCGGTGTGTGCGATCTATTCTGGTGGAGCATTCTTGGTGAAATGCTGGATTTAAGTGCAAACCCTGCTAAAATATTCGGCATAGGTTTGTCGGCAAATGTTGTGGGTGTGCTGATTGGTGGGCTCATCGGTAAATTTTTCACCTTCTCCGGTGCTCCTACTCAAAATACCGTGGCGATAGCCCTGGCGGTGGTCTGTGTGACCCTGGTTATTTTACCCCTGCTTTTTCGGCAGCTTTCGGTTTTGCTCGACGAACAGGCCCTCTATACAGCCCTGTCGGTAATGCTGCCGGACAGACAAGATAAGTTGAGTGCGTACCTGGCACAATTCGGGATCCTTTCAGCACGTGAAAGAGAGGTGGCCGCTCTGCTCCTCCAGGGAAAAACCTACAAGAAGATTGCCAGCGAGCTCTCTATCAGCGAAAACACGGTAAAAACGCATGTCAAAAACATCTACTCCAAGTATAATATCCAGAGCCGGGGAGAACTGATCGACCTCGTATTCAAGGAAGAGGGTCCCGTTCGGCAATAGCCGTACATAAAACCCGCTTTAAGCCCCTCACCTGAAAAAGGTGAGGGGCCTTTTATATATTTCACCTGTTCCGTGTGATGACTTTGAACTTAAAATTGATTATTTTAATTCTTCATGAATAAAAGAGTACGACAGCTTGAAAACAGCCCGGCTGATTTTCGAAAACCAGATCGTCTCTATCTGTTCTGCAATGATTAAAGAGAGAGCTTTTCATGAGGTAGACTATGCCAATATTAGTTGTAGCCCCCGCGATGTTTGACCCATAAACATGAAAGAGCCCGGCTCCTGTGATGGGGTGCCTGCAGATTTTACAACTCCTGACTTTTTAATTATAATGTAGGTTGAGAGAAATGCTCCGTGAGGATGTGTCTAACTAGATGGCAGATAAAACTTTAAAACCAAAATGCAAAATATGGATTGAGTCTGATAATAAAGTTGTCTTTGGCGCCGGAAGATTATCCCTTTTTCAGGAAATCAATAAATGTGGCTCAATTAACCAGGCTGCGGCAAAGCTTGGCATGTCTTACCGAGCTGCCTGGGGGAAAGTTACCGCTACTGAAAAACGGCTCGGTATAAAGCTGCTCAACAAGCATACAGGCGGTTACCACAGCGGTTCTGAGTTGACACCCGAAGCTAAAAAAATATTGACTGCCTACCTTAATTTTAGAGAAGAATCTATCGAGGCTGTTGACCGGCTTTTTCACAAACACTTTGACGATATTAAAATATGAGCAATCCGACAGCAATTGGCTTAATTTTGCTGATTTATTAAAGCTGATGCCTTTTAACATAGCAAAATCGGAGTTGGGCGTGACAGCCCCCGTAGTTAAACTCATTTTGGGTGAATTAATGCTTGACAATACGTACGGCTATTGGTATTCTTCATAAGAGAAAGTAAATTTTTTGTACTCATTATGTCTAATCGGACATAATGAGTACATTTTACAAACACAATTATTTAAATTTTCTGAAGCTGGGAAAGAGAAGTTGCTGGTTAACGGGTGACCCGGCAGCTAAGAGACCAGTCGGCTTTTAGAAAAAATTAGTTAGGAGGTGGCAGCAAGTGATATCACGCCGCAATTTTTTTAAAGCTTCGGGTTTATTAACCGCCACGGCGATCCTCAACAATATAAAGTTGCCAGTAGCGGCTGGAGGATCTGGGCGGGAAGTTTCTTTGTTGATCGATACGGAAAAATGTACCGGTTGTCGGACATGTGTTTTAGCCTGCAAGCAGCGGAACGGTCTCCCGGTGGAGAAAAACAAGTTTTACAAAACTGGGGAGGGTAAGCCGTTCTTTTCTGATGATCGCTGGGTCGATATAGCCTTTAGGAAGTACAAAAATGAATCGGGAAACGAAAGATGGCTTTACACCAGGTTAAGTTGTATGCATTGTACGGATGCCGCCTGTGTTCTATCCTGTCCTGCAGGCGCCATTGCTCATAATGACCTGGGGTTGGTGGAGCTGGACCAAGAAAAATGTATCGGTTGTAATTACTGTATTTCCAATTGTACATTTAACGTAATCGGCTATGACCGATCTTTTAACCGCGCCCGTAAGTGTAATTTATGCTCCGATGGGATTAGAAAAGGCTTAATCCCTGCTTGTGCTGAGTCCTGTCCTTCTGGGGCGATAGTTTTTGGTGAAAGAGATGAGCTGATCAACCTGGCCGTTAGCAGAGTCGAAGAGCTGCGTAAAAGTGGCTTGCCCCGGGCTGATATTTATGGACTTACAGAACTGGGTGGGCTTAAAACGCTCTACATACTGGGTGAAGGTAAAGAGAATAGCGAGAGTGCATATGCTTTGCCGGAAAATCCGCAGCTCTCCATTGCCGCCAGAACCTGGGGCATATTATTTAAGCCATTACGTGCTTTCTTGTCGGTGGCCGTTTTATTTGCCTTGTGGATTAATAAAAATGAATTCGGGTTGAAAAAGAATGATTAAGAACAATTTATGGCGTTTTAAATTAGAAATACGATAAAGGGGGAGAAAAATGAGGGCTCCAGTGGATAACAAGGAGAAAGAAATTGCTTTAACCAAACTGGAGATGAAGGGCGTATCCAGGCGCTCATTTATTAAGTATTGTACGGCTGCAGCTGCGTGGTTTGGCTTGAATTATTATTGCGGAAACATGTTCGTTGAGGCCGCAACTGCTGCTGTACAGAAAAAGCCGGTCATTTGGCTCCAGGGGCAAGGATGCACCGGATGTAGCTGTTCATTACTTTCTTCTATTAACCCTGGCGTAGGTGAAGTATTGCTTGACCATATTTCGATGCGTTTTAATACTACGATCATGAGCTCCGCCGGAGAGGTAAGCGCTAAAATTTTGGAGGATACTCTGAAAGAAGGCGATTACCTGCTGGTAGTTGAAGGTTCCATACCGACCGCCGATCCCCGTTTTTGCATGGTCGAAGGCAAATATTTTGAAGAGCTGTTGCGCGAGGTCTCCGACAACGCCGTCGCGGTTATCGCCGCCGGGACCTGTGCTGCATATGGTGGCATACCTAAAGCCGGAATAACCGGCGCCAAGGGCGTTTCTGAAATCATTGACAAGCCGGTTGTAAATATTCCCGGTTGTCCTTTCAATCCCAATTGGCTGGTAGGAACGCTTTTGTATTATTTGAATTTTAATGAACTTCCGGCGTTGGACAGCGAGGGCCGTCCCGCTGCGTATTTCGGCAATCATTTCGTGCATGATACCTGCCCAAGGGTAGGCTACTTTGAAAAGGGACTGTTTTTAGAAGACTGGAATAACCCGGACACCGTTGACTGGTGCCTCTTAAAAAAGGGTTGCAAAGGACCGGTAACCCATTCCGATTGTAACCGGGTTTGGTTTAATGATGGAGCCAACTCTTGCATTCGTGCCGGTTCGCCTTGTGCCGGCTGTGTCCAGCCCGAATTTTACAAGGACCTGTCTCCATTGTATGCATCACCTCTTGCTCCCGGAGAACCTGAACTGGTCGGGGTGACGGCAGAGCAGCGTACAGTAGATCTCCCTTCGGCGGCTCTCGGCGCAGGGATAGTTGCAGCGCCCATTATTGTTAACAAGGTGGCTGAGCTAATGAAAAAGAGAAAGGAGGAGGTAAAAGATGGCAAATAAAATCGTTATTGACCCCATCACGAGAATCGAAGGGCATATGAGGGTAGAAGCAACTGTGGAAAACGGTGTAATTACCGATGCGCGTAGTGTAGGTACTGTCTTCCGGGGACTTGAACAGATCGTGCTAGGGAAAGATCCTCGGGATGTTCCCTACGTCACGGAAAGAGTATGTGGAGTTTGAAGTGGCGTCCATGGTTGGACCTCCTGTATGGCGGTCGAGCAAGCTTTTGGAGCCACGGTACCAGAGATGGGGCGGGTATTACGCAACCTGTTTATGGGGGCGCTGTGGTTACATGATAGCATTTTGCACTTTTACCATCTTTCGGCGTTAGACTATATTGATCCTACTGCTGTCTTAAACTACCAGGGTTCCGACCCCGATCTGGTGGCGGTAAAGGAGAAGATTAAGGTTTTGGCTGAAGCGGGGGACCTTCATCCGTTGTTGCCCTCGTACGAACCAGATGAGTTTTGTGTGCGTGATCCAGAGGTAGCTACGCAGCTGGTTCACCACTACCTGAAAGCACTGGAGATCCAGGCCAAGGGGAGAAAGGCGGCAGCTATTTTTTCCGGAAAACAGCCGCACCACTCAGCCATGGTCGTCGGAGGCGTTACCAATTATCCTAACCTGGAGCAGGTTCAACAATTTCGCCGGATCCTTAACGAGGTTATTTATTTTGCTAAAAACACCTATCTTCCTGATGCTTTTTACCTGGCCAAGGGGCCCCTGGCGCCGCTGGAGAAGGCTTCGGTTGGAGCATCTGCGGGAAACTACATAAGTTTCGGAGGCTACCCGCTCGATAGTAGCGGCAGTAAATTCTTATTTCCAAGCGGCGTAGTGTTTAACAACAAGTTTGATCAAGTCCTTCCGTTTGATCCTGAAGAGATACGTGAAGAGCTCGATTTTGCCTGGTATAAGGATGAGGCTCGTCCCAGCAGCCCTGATGGAGATTTTACCGATGTGGACCTAGATAAAGAAAAAGGGTACTCGTTTATTAAGGCGCCGCGTTACCAGGGGAGACCGATGGAGGTAGGGCCGTTGGCCCGCATGGTGGTGATGCAACCTCCGGCATTCACAGAGTTGATGAACTATTTTCAGGTTGAAAAACCAGGTGTGGTTATGAGACATGCGGCCCGGGCAGTAGATGCCATGGTGATGGCCGAGGTCATCACCGGTTGGATTGACGAATTAACCACGTTGATCAAGGAAACCGGCATCTATGGAGTTGATGGCAGTGCCGCTATCCATGATACCGCCCATTGGGAACCGCCTGATGAAGGAAAGGGTGTCGGCTTATGCGAAGCGCCGCGGGGAGCGCTGGGACATTGGATTACCGTAGCTGATAAAAAAACCAAGCGCTACCAGATGATTGTTCCTACCACCTGGAACGCTTCGCCACAGGACAAGAATAACCAGCGGGGGCCTATTGAAGAAGCGCTGATCGGTGCTCCGGTTAGCAACCCGGATAGCCCCTTGAACGTGGTGCGAATTGTTCGTTCATACAACCCTTGCTTGGCTTGCGCTATTCACCTGATTCATCCTAAAGGGGATCGGGTTATACCATTGCAACCTCTCTATTAAGAAAGATATAAGGGTAGAGTGTAAAACGGGGCAGTTTGCCGGACAGAGATTAATTAGTGGCCTGAATGATGGGGGGAGAGAATAATAACAGTGCCTATGCCCGAAACTGGTTTAAAAAGTAATCGCAGGCTCCTGGTGCTGGGTCTGGGAAATTACCTTTGTGGTGATGACAGCATCGGGTTTCGTCTGGCAGAAAAGCTTTCCAGTAGTTATTTCCACCCGCAAGTTGATATTATCAACGGGGGCACCGTGGGTATGGGCCTGTTATACCTTTTTGAGGAATACAGCGATTTAATGATCGTTGATGCCATCGATGTTGGGGCAGCGCCTGGTAGAATATTTCAATTCCAGATCGCTGATATTGAAAAAATGAGCGGGGCAGCATCTGTTTCAAATCACCAGGAGGGAGCGGCAAACCTGCTACGCTGCGCTAAGTTAATTGGAACGTTGCCATCTCAGGCAACCATAATCGGCATTCAAGTCAAAAAAATTGCCCATGAAGTGGGGCTGAGCGAGGAATTAAATAAAAAGTTGAAGGAAATAGCTGAAAATATTACAAAAGAGATCGATCGGTACGTTACAAAATGCATGAGCTAGCCCTGGTCAGTTCACTAATTGAAGCGGTTACCGAGGATGCCGAGCGGAGAGGCCTAAAAAAAGTAACGTATTTAAGCCTCTCCGTAGGTGAGCTAAGTGGCGCCGGGGTTGATTCCCTTGATTTTGCGCTTAGGCACCTTACCAGCGGTACGATTTTAGAAGGGGCTGATTTTAATGTTAAGGTAGCCAGCTCACTGTGCGAATGCAAAAAATGCCAGCAGATTTTTAAACCGCTTCCACCTTTTTTCTTATGCCCGTTCTGCCGAAGCGGGCAAACTGTTATTACTGCCGGCAGGCAAGTTTACATTGAATTCTACGAAGGAGAATAATAATGGCCATGCGTATTTACCTGTCCAAAGACCTGCGGGAGGCAAGCCGCCTCTGTGCCGACGATAATCGGAAAACACTGGCCGAACAAGGCGTGCTCATGATTAACCTGATGGGTTCGCCGGGATCGGGAAAGACCACGTTGCTGGAACATACTATGCGTAAACTGTCCGGCTTGTATCGAATTGCGGTTATTGAAGGTGACCTCTACACGGCGAAGGATGCAGAAAGGCTCTCCCCATGGTGTAAACAGGTTACCCAGATAAATACTGAGGGTGGTTGTCATCTCGAAGCTGGCTCCATCGGGTATCTCTTAAAAGAGGAAGCATTACTTGATTCAGAACTGGTTGTTATCGAAAACGTAGGCAACCTGATCTGCCCGGCGGAATTTGATCTTGGTGAAGATATCAGGGTGACACAGCTCAGTGTCACCGAAGGCGACGATAAGCCAGCAAAATACCCCCTGGTTTTCAAGGATGCAGATTGTGTGCTTATAACCAAGTTAGATCTCTTGCCGTACTGTAATTTTAATTTAGAGAGGGTCATCCAGGAATTACAGATTATTAACCAAGAACTGGTGATCATTCCGGTATCTGTTTACAATGGAGAGGGGTTTGACACTTGGATAAATTGGCTGGTGAAACAGATCGAAGCCAAGAAAAAATCCGTCCTGAGCTGAACTTAAAAAGTGCCAATAAGTTTCATACTCAACCGGTGTTCTCTTGCTACTGTGGACCTTCCATAACGCTGGTTAATAGTAAGGGCGGTATTATTGAAGAAGAATGGCAGGCGTTTTTTTGGCAGAAAATGCAACAAGGGAATATCTTCGCCGTTAAGGGGTTGGGAGGCTTTCACTTGACCTGTATATTGAACCAAGAAGTGATCGCAAAGTTGCGCCACCGAAAAAAGCGTCCATTTAAACCCTTTGTTATCATGTGCCGCGATCTTGAAACAGTGTGCAAATATTGTCACCTTGATCTAGCAGCGGAAGAGCTGCTCTTGTCTCAGACTGCGCCCGTAGTGGTTTTACCAGTTAAAAACAGCGGCCTGCTTCCTTCCAATATCAACCCGCACTTGCAAACGCTGGGGGTCATGTTACCGTACACGGCTTTACATCATCTCCTGTTGCAAGGCCCCTTTGACAGTATGATTTGCACCAGTGCCAACCCTACGAATTTACCCATAATCAAAGAGAACGCGGAAGCAGTTGGCGTTCTAGGAGAGATTGTTGATTATTACTTGCTGCACGATGGGAATATTTTGCAAAGATCTGATGATTCCGTTACCAAGATTGCTTACGGTAAGCCCCAATTTATCCGCCGTTCGCGTGGTTATGTGCCGAAACCTTTACCACTGGGCTTCGCCGCTGACAAAGTAGTTTTAGGCGCCGGTGCAGAAATGAAAAACACGTTTTGTTTGCTTAAGGGTCAGCAGGCTGTCCCGAGTCAGCATCTTGGCGAGATGGGCACGCTGGAGGCGGCTTCTAATTACCGGGAAACCCTCCATCGTTTTCTGGGTCTTTTTGACTTGCAACCGGAGATTGTCGGTTACGACCCGCATCCCGGCTACATGGTTTCTTCTCAGGCACGGCAGTTACCCGCCTGTAAATATTATGCCATCCAGCATCATCATGCCCACTTTGCCTCCTGTCTTGCCGAGAACCGTTTCAACGCGGAAGACGCGGCCATTGGCATCATCCTCGATGGGACCGGTTACGGCCTGGACGGTGCTGTCTGGGGTTGCGAAATACTAAGCGGCGGTCTCCCCAATTTTCGGCGTGAATACCACCTGGACTATGTTTATCTGCCGGGAGGAGAGTCTGCTTCAAGATGGCCCTGGCGCTCTGCGGTATGCTTTCTTTTTCAGAGCATGGGGGAAAGCGGTCTATCCGTTGCCGAGCGGTTATTTGGAAAGCTCTATTCCGATGAACTAAAGATCGTCTCCCTGGCCCTGCAACAGCGGCAATATTTGCTGCCTTACTCCAGCTGCGGCAGGCTCTTTGATGCCGTAGCTGCCTTGCTGGGACTATGTTACGAAAACACCTATGAGGGCCAAGCGGCAATACAGTTAGGTGAAATACTGGTTAATCAGGAGATGGTAGATGAGCCCCTGGACGGTTATGATTTTTATTTAAAGAATAAAACCATTGATTTTTCACCCCTGTTCCCAGCCATAATTGATGATCTACGGAAAAAAACTGCTGTGGATATCATTGCCAGACGTTTTCATGACACCCTGGTCCGGGCCCTTGTGGAGGCGGTCCGCCGGGTTTCTGAAGAGACCGGTTTGCATACTGTGGCCCTCTCTGGGGGTAGTTGGCACAATGATTATCTATTAAATAAAACGGTCTCTGAACTAAAAAAAATGAAGCTGCATGTGCTGCTGCAGCGGCAAGTTCCCCCCAACGACGGGGGCCTTTCCCTTGGCCAAGCCGCCGTAGCCTACTGGAGGTGGAAAGAAGATGTGCCTGGGAATTCCGATGAAGATTATTGAGCGACAAACACCGTCTCGTGCCGTCGCAGAATCTCTGGGCGTTAAGCGAATCGTATGCACTGACTTCGTTCCGGAGGTAAAAACAGGTAATTTTGTCCTGGTCCATGTCGGTTACGCCATGCAAATTATTGAACAGTGGGAAGCTTCGGAGCGGATCAAGTTTTTGGAGGAGATTTTAGCCGGGGAAGGAGCAATCGGAGATGGTGTCAGCAAGTAAAAAGCGTGTCACCAATTTGATGCAAGAAGTATTGCGCCAAACGATGGATCTGGCCTGTGAAATAGTCGAAAAAAAGGGCCGCAGAATAGTTGTGATGGAAGTCTGCGGTACCCATACTACGGCTTTTGCGCGCAGCGGGCTGACCCGTTATTTTGCCAGGGTTTTAGAGCTACGCAGCGGTCCGGGTTGCCCGGTCTGTGTCACTCATCAGCAGGATATTGACTATATTGTTGCCCTGGCTAGCCTGGAAGAGGTGCTTATGGTTACTTTTGGCGATATGATGCGGGTGCCCGGCTCTGTATCTTCACTGGAACAGGCTAAAGCCAGGGGTGCCCGGGTACACCTCTGTTATTCCCCCCTTGAAGCGCTGTCATGGGCCCAAAGGTACCCTCGCAAGCAGGTGATCTTAACCGGCATCGGTTTTGAGACAACGGCTCCGGCTATCGCTTCTACCTTGCTTGAGGCTAAAAAGAACCATATCGATAATTTTACTATTTATACAACTTTAAAATTAGTTCCGCCGGCTCTGCGAGCCCTGTTGCAAAAACAAAGTTTTAATCTCGATGGATTGATCTTGCCCGGTCACGTCTGCGCGGTTACAGGAAGCAAGGCTTTTGATTTTACAGCCTGGCAATACGGTTTGCCGTCTGTAGTTACCGGTTTTGCGGAACCCGATTTGCTGGCGGGATTGTTTCAATTGCTAACCATGATTAAGCAAAACGAAATTTCTGTTCGAAATGCTTATCCCAGTGTGGTTCGGGAATACGGCAACAGAAAGGCGCAGGAAATTGTTGAGCAGTGTTTTGCAGTCACCGATTTTCTTTGGCGGGGGTTTAGTATCATCCCCAAAAGCGGCTACCGGTTGAAAGGCGAAAACAGCATCTTCGAAGCGAGGGATAGATTTAAATTAGAGCTGCCACAAGCCGGGGAATTACCCGGTTGCCGCTGCGGAGAGATCATTTGTGGCACATCTTCGCCGCTTCAATGCAGCCTGTTCAAAGATCTCTGCACACCGTCAAAACCGGTTGGACCATGCATGGTTTCAGCAGAGGGCGCCTGCAATGCTTATTTTCAACACCTAGCCGAGGCAACATAAGCCCTAGCGCTGCCTTGGCATTGTCCAAGAAAAGGGGAAGTGCTTTTATTTAACGGGGGGAGCGTAGAAAGATGGAGCATTCTAATCACGAAGCGGTCATTGTATCTAGCCATGGGGACGGAGGTTTAATGACCCAGCAGCTGTTGCAGGAGCTTTTTATGCCTTTTTTTAACAATGATTGGCTCGCCCAGGCAGATGATGCTGCTTTTTTGCAGCACCGTGACGAAGCCCTTGCTTTTTCTACCGACTCTTTTGTGGTCTCGCCGCTTTTTTTCCCGGGAGGGGATATCGGCAAATTGGCTGTTTGCGGCACGGTAAACGATCTTGTTGTCAGCGGCGCTAAACCGCTATGGCTGTCGGCAGCCTTTATTCTACCCGAAGGTCTTTCCATAAAAAGACTTACCAGGATAGTCCGTTCAATGGCTGAAACCGCCAGGCTACTAGAGCTACCCATCGTTACCGGCGATACTAAAGTTGCCAATACAGGAGATCCGGAAAACCTCTTTATCAACACTACCGGCATCGGCGCTGTTCATCCCCGGACGTATTTAAACGCCAGCCGCCTGGAAGCCGGTGATGCGATCATCATTACCGGCACCATTGCCGATCATGGTGCCGCCATTCTGGCCGGCCGGCTGGGCCTGGATGTTGAAGAATTGCCGGCGAGCGATTGTGCCCCGCTGTGTTACCTGCTTGATACTCTGGAACCTTTTCTCTCACGTATTAAAATGATGCGCGATCCCACCCGGGGGGGTGTAGCCACAACTTTAAAAGAGATCGCCTTGGCTGCCGGGTTGGACCTGGTCCTGGAGGAAACAGCCTTAAAAATAAATCCCCGGGTGCAGGCAATTGCGGAATCTCTAGGCGTTGATCCCCTCTATCTCGCTTCGGAAGGAAGAGCGCTGATTATAACCTCGCAAGAAGATGCCGCCGGGGTCATTGAAGCATTACGTTTGCACCCCCAGGGAAAGGAGTCGGCGATAATCGGCTCTGTTCGGCCCGGTAAAGGCAACCTTTGCTTAAAAACCAATCTCGGGGGAACAAGAATGCTACAGATGTTAAGTGGGACCCCGCTACCCCGCATTTGCTAAGGATTCAGGCAGTATTTTAACGTAGCCTCCCTGTGCTTACAAAAAAGGGGCGAAGAACTCTCCTTGCCCCTTGAATTACCTCGAGAAGCTTAGTTACCCTCCTAATAGCCCTAATAGCGTGCTCGAGTTTTTTGCAGAAGTGCGCCTGCAACGGCAGATCCTACCTATGGCAGTAGAATGCAATTTCTGTTTCATAACAATTGGATTTGGCTTCTAGCAGTGGGTCAAGGTAAAAATATTTAATCATATGTTCCATTTATTATAAATATTAAATATTGTTTTAATATTCGGCCTGGGTTATCCTGATAATAGCGGTAACTAAAAGGCGGTTTGAAATCCTCAAAAAGCCGTAATTCAATAATGCTATAAGGAGGTTATTGATAATGAATTTCGTGCATCTTGTGCCGGATAATATCGAAAAATACGGCGAATATGTATTCTTAAAATGTGAGGGCCAAGAATACACCAACACCGACCTGGAGCGGTTCTCCAACCGTTTGGCTAATGGATTACAGAAAATGAGGTTGCAAAAAGGTGACCGGGTAATTCTTTTCCTTCCCAACATACCCGAGGTTTGCATTAGTCAACTGGCAGTTCTAAAGATCGGGGCTATCGTAGTACCCGTTAATCCGTCACTCACCCCCCAGGAATTATCTTATATCATCAATCACAGTGAGGCTTTAACGATAATCACCTGGGCAGGTCTATTAGAAACTGTCCACACAGCCAAGGCGCTTTCTTCGGTAAAACCTTCGGTAATTGTAGTAGGGGAAGACCTGCCGGAGGACTATATACCTTTCGCAAACTGCTATGCTGATGATGATACTTTTCCCATGGTTCATCAGCCGGATGATGCTACAGCGGTCATCATGTATACCTCGGGTACTACTGGAAATCCAAAGGGGGTAATGTTAAGTCACTTCAACTTATATATGCAAGGACATGCTGATGTTGAGGCGTGTGGAGTAATTAATGCCGATGGAACCCGGTTGTTAGACCAGGTAAACATATTATGCGTTTTGCCACTTTCTCATGCTTATGGTTTTAGTGTTATGGCACTTGCTCTTTTAGTTGGTGGGACCATGCACCTGATGCCCGATTTTGATATAGAAAAAATCCTTAAATATATACAGGATCACAAGATCACCGCGTTTCCCGGCGTTCCCACGCTCTATGCCTGGTTAGCTGCTTACCCCGACGCCGAAAAGTACGATACCGGCTCAGTGGCTCGCTGGCTTGCCGGAGCCGCGGAGCTCTCTGTAGAGGTTCGTGATTCCTTCGAAAAACGATACAACACCAAAATACTGGATGCTTACGGTCTCACCGAAACTGTTTCCGGCCTTAGTATGCAGAGACATAACCGGCCAATCAAGGTAGGGTCAGTAGGTTCTGCCATACCCGGTATTTCAATCCGCGTATTAGATGGCGACGGTCGACCTCTTCCTCCGGGCCAAGTAGGAGAATTTGCGGTCAAGGGGCCTAACGTGATGCAAGGATACTTTAAAAACGAAGAGGAGACTGCGCAGGTTCTGAAAGACGGATGGTTATACACGGGAGACATGGGGTACATGGATGAAGATGGAGATATTTTTATCGTCGACCGGAAAAAAGACTTGGTTATTCACAAGGGTTTTAATATTTATCCCAGCGAAGTGGAAGCTGTTTTATGCGATCACCCTGATATCAGCGATGCGGGCGTAATCGGAGTTCCGGACAGGGAGTACGGTGAACAGGTCTGTGCCTTTGTGGTGCTAAAAGAAGGTGCCCAAGCAAGCAAAAAGGAAATACAATCTTTTTGCCAGGAAAGGCTGGCTAGGTACAAGGTTCCACATTATATCGAATTTTGCGCTAGTTTGCCCAAAAACGAATTGGGTAAAACCCTGCGGCGGCAACTTAAGGTTATCCCGGAAGATTTAATTGCGGTTGATGAGGCCAAATGACGTTGGTAAGGAGCCATTAACAGTGAATTTTGCTTATTTGTTACTGGACAATATCAATAAGTATGGGGAGTACATGCTCCTTAATTATGAGGATCAAGAATATACCAACACGGATCTGGAGCGGCTTTCCAACCGTTTGGGTCGCGGATTACTGAAAATGGGGTTGCAGAAGGACGATCGGGTAGTTGTCTTTCTTCCCAATATACCCGAAGTTCTGATCAGTTACCTTGCTATCCTGAAAGTCGGGGCCATCGTGGTGCCTGTTAACCCCTCCTTGTCCCCGCAAGAATTATCTTATATTATAAACGACAGCGAGCCTCTGATGATAATCACCTCGACAGGCCTGGCCGAGACCGTTCGCCGGGCCCAAGAGCTTTCTTTGATAAAACCCTCAGTCATTGTGGCAGGGAAAAGCTCACACCAGAACGCTAGGCCAATTGCTGATTGCTATATGGAGGATAATTCTTTTTTGATGATTGAGCGGCCGGATGAAGCTATTGCGATCATCATGTATAGCTCGGGGACAACCGGAAAGCCCAAGGGGGCGATGTTAAGCCATTTGAACCTGCGCCTGGAAGGCTATGGGGATGCACAACAAATAGGCTTAATCGACCCGGCCGGAAATCGTCAATTGGAAAAGGTAAACCTGTTAGGGGTTTTACCCTTTTCTCATGTTTACGGTTTATGTACCATGGCCGTTGCTTACCTGTCCGGAGGAACAATATTCCTGATGCCCGAATTTGACCCGGGGAAAACTCTAAAATGCATTCAAGAAAACGAGATTACCGTTTTCGGGGGTGTGCCAACCATGTATACCTGGTTAGCTGCCTACCCCGATGCAGAAAACTACGATACGAGTTCGGTTGTCCGTTGGATTTCCGGGGCTGCTGCTCTCCCTGCAGAGGTTCGTAATTCTTTCGAGAAACGATATAATACGAAAATATTGGATGCCTATGGTCTTACTGAAACTGCTTCCGGTTTTAGTATGCAGAGATATGACCGGCCAATCAAGCCCGGCTCAGTAGGGCCGGCGATGCCCGGTTGTGAAGTACGCGTGGTGGATAATGAGGGTCGGCCTCTTCCTCCTGGTCAAGTAGGTGAACTGACCATTAAGGGACCTAATGTGATGAAAGGGTACTACAGAAACGAAGAGGAGACTGCTCAGGCCCTGAAAGATGGCTGGTTATACACAGGCGATATTGGGTACATGGATGAGGACGGTGATATCTTTATTGTTGATCGGAAGAAGGATTTGATAATACGGGGTGGCTTTAGTGTTTATCCCAGCGAAGTGGAAGCTGTTTTATGCGATCACCCTGAGATCAGCGATGTGGGCGTAATCGGGGTTCCAGACAGAGAGTACGGTGAACAGGTCTGTGCTTTTGTGGTGCTAAAAGAAGGGGCCAAAGTGAGCAAAAAAGAGATCCAATCCTTTTGCCGTGAAAACCTGGCCGGGTACAAGATTCCGCGTCATATCGAGTTTTGTGATAGCCTGCCTAAAAACGAGTTGGGCAAGACCCTCCGGCGACAACTAAGAGCTGCTCTTAAAGACCTGGTTGTTCCATTTTAAAGTTACGATAGTGTAGAGGTAAAATGTAAAGGAGGCTTCTTCTATTGAAAGTACTTATTGCCGGTGCCGCCGGGCAGATGGCCCGGCCAGTAATAAAGCATCTCAGTTCGCTTGCCCTGGTCTCCGGGCTGACCTTGGCTGATATATCTGCGCAGAGATTAAGGACCATTATTGAACAAGATAAATCAGGCAAGTGCCGTCCTTTTACGCTGGATGTTCGCAATGAGCAACAGTTGTTACAGGCCCTTCAAGGTCAGGATGTCGTTGTAAATCTGGTGGGCCCCTATTACCTGTTTGGCACTACCGTTCTGGAGGCGGCCATTCAAAAAGGTGTCAATTATGTGGATATAGTCGACGATTTTGATACCGCTGCGCAGCTGCTGGAATTAAACGATAAGGCAGCCGGGGCTGGCGTAACCGCCCTCATAGCTATGGGTGCATCGCCGGGGGTTATAAACGTTCTCTCACGCCTTAGCTCAGAGCAGATGGAGCAAACTGAAGAGATCAACACCTACTGGGTGGCCGGCGAGCCCGCAACTGAATTTACCGGTGCGCTGAGGCACTTTTTCCACGCTGTGGGCTCAAAGGTGCCCACTTTTAAAAATGGACAAATGATACTTATCCGGCCTTTTAAGAACAGTGAAGCGCAGGTGATAACATTCCCTCCCCCGCTTGGAGAATTCCAGGTATACCAGATGGGCCATCCAGAACCGGTTACCCTGCCCAGGTTTATACCCGGAGTAAAGACAGTTACCAATCGCGGTGCGCTTTACCCGGCAGTGCTAAATCATATCTTTAAGGTGCTGGTAAATTACGGTTTCACCAGCGAAGAGCCTATCCCCTTCCGGGGTGAAATGGTGGCGCCACTGGAATTTTTCGAGGCCCTTTTTAATGCACGGCAGAAAGAGATGCCGTCAACTGATGAGCCTCCGGTTATGGGGATGGGGGTTGAGGTCAAGGGGAAAAAAGATAACCGTGAGATTGTCCACTGGTACACCCATTCAGCCAATTGTGGAATGGCAGAAGCGACAGGTTATCCCCTTGCTGTTGGAGTAGAGATGATACTTGCGAAAGAGATTACTTCAAAAGGAGTCATTGCCCCTGAATGCCTGGAACCGGGGTTATTCTTAAGAAGACTGGGTGCGGTTACCACTGTGTATGACCAGGTTTTACTTTCTGAAAAAATTGGTGGTGCTGTTAAGAGAGAAGGTAAACTGTTTGATGAAAAGACCTGGGGCGATCTCCTGGAGGGGCCAGGTAAATTTTAGGCATTTCTCTAACCGTTCCGGCCACGGGGATGGGGACTGCAAAGCCATGCTGAAAAACCTGGTCGCAGTGGAAGGAAACGAGCATTTTAGCTCAAATTTTAAATGAGGGGTTGACAGTTGTGCGTGTGGTAATAGTAGGTGGAGCTGGTGAAATGGGTTCGGTGGCCGTAGAATATTTAAACCGGCAGCCGCAGTGCCGTGAAATTGTAGTAGCCGATTATAACTACGAAGCGGCTGCTAACTTGCAAGATCGGCTGGGCGGCCATAAAATAAGCATCCGGGAATGTGACGTCACCGATCACTTCTCCTTAAAGAAGGCCGTTGCCGGCGCGACGGTGGTGATGAATTTTGCCGGGCCTTTTTACCGGCTGGCCCATTATGTCATCGAAGCGGTCCTCGATTCGAAAACCGGCTACTATGTTGATATCTGTGACGATTATGATGCAACCTGTAACATTCTTGAATATAATGATGACGCCAAAAAGGTTGGCACAACTATATTAACCGGAATGGGAGCATCACCCGGGATCACTAATGTTTATGCGCGGATGGGAGCCGACCGGCTGGACCAGGCGGAAAAAATTGATACGGCCTGGTTAACCGGGGCTTCAGGAGAAGGAAGAGCGGTGTTGTTGCATTTGCTTCATTCCGCTGCTGGTGAGATTCCTACCTACCGAGACGGAGCGTACCACAAGGTCAAGGCGATGGATGATGCCGGTGCCCTCAGGATTACATTTCCGGAGCCGCTCGGTGAAGTTACCTTCTATGATATTGGTCACCCGGAACCGATCACTATTCCACGTTTCATTACCGGAATAAAAACTGTCACCAATAAGGGGGCATTCGGTCCCTCGACAAAAACAATAAGAGATATTGTGCAGGCGGAGCTGTGGAGAGAGGAGCCGGTTAAGGTAGGCGCTCATTTGATCTCTCCGGCCGAGTTTACGGTAGCGTTTCTCCAGCAAAACCCGCATCTTATCAGCCCCGGTGATTCTATCGAACTTGGTGCCCTCTATGTTTCTGTGACCGGGAAAAAGGCTGGCGAAATGGTAAAGTATGAATTCATGTCAGTAAGTTCAGCGTCGATGGGTGAAGGGACCGGTTTGCCTGCGGCAGCCGCGGCAATTCTTCTCGGGTCGGGCAAAATCAAACAAACTGGAGTCATTGCACCAGAGTGCATTGATCCCAGTTTGCTATTGACTCCACTGGCCAAAAATCCGGTGCCTGAAGGGCAGGTTAACAGCGGGTTAATCATCAGGCTTACCCGGGAAAATGGAGAAATTAATGTGCTCAGCCCCGGGCGGCCGCTGACCATTCCTTCTATCAATTAATCATTTAGTGTATAATCGTCTTGAGCCCCCAAGCTGGGGTTACCGGTTATTATTAAGTTTTCAAAGATTCGCTGTTAAATTTGGGATAAAGCATCTTGAAACGAGGCGTTTATGGTGATTCACAGTCTCGAAAAACAAAAAAAATATTTTGAGCCATCCCTTTCGCATGCGTATTTTAATTTGATAAATGAAATATTAACCGGTCAAATGAATGACGATAAAGTGCTTCTTAAGAAATGGAAGTTATTAAACTTGCGTGTTTTTCCGGAAGTTGTTATGACTGCAGGATTCATTTATACCCAAACTGAATATTTTGATTTGACCAAACAGTTACAGATGAAAACTATTTTGTCAAACGTGCGCCAGATTACCAAGTACTGGGATGGCGCGGTTGTTACTCCGTGGTACTACGAACGTATAGTAATCTTGCTTCCTTCAAATGGGTTAACGAACCTTGAACTAAAGCATAACTTAACGCTGATTGCCCGTAAGGTTATAAACCTGTTAGAGAATAATTTTGATTTACAGGCATCGGTCGGCATCGGCAACATCTACAATCAACCCTCATTATTGTATCGCTCTTTTGAAGAAGCCTGCCAGGCTCAAAAATCATATTTGCTTTTTGGGAACCCTATTATTTTTTATGAGGATTTAAATGCCTATCAAGATGAAGAAGCTGTCTATCCATTTAGCGAGGAATCTGAGCTTCTGACGCAAATAAAAAAAGGTAACATCAATGAAGCACTAAATGCTTTGGATAAATTGAACCGCAAGTTTCAGAGCAAGAATCCAGAAGGGGTAAAAGAGATATACCTGGCTTTTTATTTAGAGTTACTGGTAATGATATCTCGCGCCTTAATTTTTCAGGGGGCCGACCCGGTATTGGTAACCGAAAGAAAAATGTCTTTCTTAGAAATGCTGAAGAAAATAGACCATCAGCAGGGTTATGTCGTTTGGTCTTATAACATGCTTACTTTGTTCATGGGGATGGTCAACTCGGCGCAATTTAGTTCACTAACTGATTGCGTCAGGAATGCAGTACTATACCTTCAACAGAATTTCCGTCATTCGGTTACTCTCAAAGAGGTTGCGGATGCGGTTCATGTTAATCCATCGTACCTCAGCCGGACTTTCAAAAAGGAGCTCGGCATCAATTTCAGTACCTACCTAACCAAGTTAAGATTGGAGAATGCCAAGTACTATCTGAAGCATTCTCAAGAAAACATCAAGTATATCTCCTATGAATCCGGTTTTAAAAGCCCTAGCTATTTTCACACGGTTTTCAAAAAGAATACCGGAGTATCTCCTACTGCTTATCGGCATATTATGACTGAGAAAAATGTAGCCGATAAAGGAGCAAGGTAAGGGAGCCCGCCTCTATAACCGGGAGAGGGAAAGATCAATGGTGCGGGCGAGAGGATTTGAACCTCCGAGGGACTCTGTCCCACTGGATCCTAAGTCCAGCGCGTCTGCCAGTTCCGCCACGCCCGCACATTAATGTCAGCAAAATCGTTCTTTTGACATTGGAGATAGCCTGATCTCTTTGTAATATTTATTATAATGTTTTTCTTGATAATTTCAACTGTAACCTGGCTGGAAACCCGGTCAATGTAAAGCAGGATTATATTTGCAGCTTTCCGAATAGATCTATAATCGAACTTGCAGGGTAAAGTTCGTAGTTTTTCCTGCCGGTTTTATCGAAAATGATCCCCCGGCGGGGTAACCGGCGAGAGGGTTAAGGGCAGGGTTTGCAAATTGTGATCCGGGTTTGGTAAAAATAGATTGCACAGGGGGGTTCTGCCGGTGTAATTATTTTGGAACAGATGCCGTGATTTAATGACCCGGCCGGGGATTGCGAATATTTTCGGAAAGTGGTGAGAGCTGTTGGAGAAGAGATTGCAGCAGTTACAGGAAAGGCGCCGGCTGACGCTGTCGGGCGGCGGCGAAAAAAGAATTGAGCAGCAGCATCAAGAGGGTAAACGGACCGCCCGAGAGCGGATCGATCTGCTTCTGGACGAGGGCAGTTTTGTAGAGATAGGGACATTCGTGCAGGGTGATCTGGCAGATGCCAGCCAGGAGATTAAAAACCCGGGCGAAGGGGTTGTTACCGGTTGCGGGGAGATTGACGGGCGACGGGTCTATCTTTTTGCCCAAGATTTCACCGTGGCCCGGGGCTCGCTGGGCGAGAGGCATGCCCAAAAGATCTGCCGTGTGCTCGACCTGGCTGGTCAGAACGGGGCTCCGGTGATCGGGCTTTACGATTCCGGGGGAGCTCGAATCGAAGAAGGGGTCGGCGCTCTCGACGGCTACGGTTCCATCTTTTACCGCAACACGCTCTATTCCGGAGTGGTTCCCCAGATCTCCGTGGTCATGGGGCCCTGCGTGGGCGGGGCGGTCTATTCGCCTGCCCTGACCGACTTTGTTTTCATGGTCAACGAAATCGGCAATATGTTTGTTACCGGGCCGCAGGTGATCAAGGCGGTAACCGGGGAGAGCGTCACCAGGCAACAGCTCGGCGGTGCCCAGGTCCACAACTCGACCAGCGGGGCAGCCCATTTTCTTATCGAAAATGAAGAGGAGGCCCTGAACCAGGTGCGCACTCTTTTAAGTTACCTGCCGTCGAACAATGTGGATGATCCGCCGGTGGCCGAGCCGCAGGAGCCTGCGCTGGACCAGGAAGAGCTGCTCCGGTTCATCCCTGATGATTGTAGCAAACCCTACGATGTTCGCGAGGTAATCCGCCGGGTTGTTGACGGAAGTATATTTTTAGAAGTACATCAGCATTATGCCCAAAATGCCGTTGTTGGTTTCGCCCGTCTCGGCGGAGCGGCGGTAGCGATCATTGCTAACCAGCCGCAGGTAAAGGCCGGCTGCCTGGATATCGATGCCTCGGATAAGATATCTAGCTTTATCCGTTTCTGCGACTCCTTTAACCTGCCCTTGATCACCTTTGTTGATGTTCCCGGTTACCTACCCGGGGTAGAGCAGGAGTGGGGCGGGATCATCCGGCACGGGGCAAAGATCGTTTATGCTTACTCGGAGGCGACTGTTCCCAAGATCTCACTTGTTTTACGCAAAGCTTACGGGGGTGCTTATGTTGCCATGGGCTCCCGTTCCTTGGGAGCGGATCTGTGCCTGGCTTGGCCCTCTGCGGAGATTGTAGTGATGGGTCCCGAGGGGGCGGTAGAGATCATCAACCAACACGAGCTTGAGGATGCAGAGGATCCTGAAAGCTTGCGCCGGGAGCTGGTCCAGCACTATCGCGACCGCTTTGCCAATCCTTATGTTACCGCTGCCCGCGGCTGGATCGATGAGGTGATCGACCCGCGGCAAACCCGTGACTGCCTGCGGCGTGCCCTGCAGGTTGCTGGTAATAAGAGGGTTCAGCGGCCCCTGCGTAAGCATGGTAATATTCCGCTCTAAGAGTTTTTAAGCTACCTGTAGCTGGTTAGTCGGCCGAAATAGGGGACTGTTAAAAATCTGGAGCCGGGCACTTGACAAGTCTCGATTATATGGTAGTATTTATATCGATATTTACATTCTGTGAAAGGGAGAGTAGCCCCCTGCAGAGGCAAAGCGAGCCAGAGTTGGTGAAAGTCTGGACCGGAAGCGGGCGGTGAAGCGCACCTTGGAGATGGCGGTTGAAGCCGGTGTAAGCGCCGGTGGGTAAACTGTCCCGGCACCTGCCGTTATCGGGGCCGCTTGAACAAAAAGCGGGGTGAGGGGGTTAACTGCTAAAAGTTAACCAATAAAGGTGGTATCGCGGGCCTCCCGTCCTTTAAAGGACGGAAGGCTTTAAAGTTTTAAAGGGGGATTTTTCAGTGAAAGTAGCTGTTTTAGGAGCGACAGGATATGCCGGGTGCGAGCTGGTGCGGCTGCTCCATCAGCATCCCCGGGCCGAGATAGAGTATATCGGCTCGCGGAGCCATGTCGGGACAACATACCACTTGGTCCATCCCCAGTTTTTCCGTGCGTTCGGGTTAGAACTCCAGCCTCCCGACCTCAACTTAATACCCGACCCGGTGGAGCTGGTTTTTTGTGCTCTTCCGCATGGGCGTTCAGCGGATCTGGTCCCTGATCTGCTGGCTGCAGGGAAGCGGGTAATTGACTTGAGTGCTGATTTTCGCCTGCGTAACCCCGCACTTTACGAAACCTGGTACGGCCGGGTTCACCCGGCTCCGGATCTGCTTAGTAAAGCAATTTACGGGTTGCCTGAAGTAAATCGGGAGGTGCTGCCCGGGGCGGCTCTGGTCGCTAACCCCGGTTGCTATCCTACCTCGGTGCTGCTGGCCTTGGCCCCTTTAGCCAATGCCGGGTGGATTGATTGGGACAGTGTGGTTATCGATGCCAAGTCCGGGGTCTCCGGTGCTGGCCGCTCTCCCCGGCAGGCCTTTCATTTTCCCGAGTGCACCGAGAGCGTGAAGGCTTACCGGGTGGGCGACCACCAACACATCCCCGAGATAGAGCAGTTGTTAAGTCATTTAAGCAGCGAGGCGGTGACGATCACCTTTACTCCGCACCTGGTTCCCATGATCAGGGGTATTTTAAGTACGATTTACCTGCGCCTGCGTCAAAACTGTAACCCGGGGCAGATCGATCAACTCTATGAACAGTTTTACGACGGGCACCCCTTTGTGAGGTTGTTGCCACCGCCGCAACTTCCTGAGACCAGGTTTGTCCGGGGCAGTAATTTTTGTGATTTGGGATGGCGTTTTGATCAGCGTACCGGGCGGTTGGTGATCCTTTCAGCTATCGACAATCTGGTGAAAGGGGCTGCCGGCCAGGCGGTGCAAAATATGAATCTATTGTTCGGTCTTCCCGAAGAGACCGGCTTAACCCAGTTGCCTCTCTTTTAAACAGTTAAAATAACAGCAGGGACCCTTGATGAGGTGGTTTTGATGAACGATAAGCTGACCTTTGAAAAAATGAAAGATCCAAGTATCACGGTTGTCCGGGGGATTAAGGCCGCCGCCGTGAACTGCGGCCTGAAAAAAGGAAAGCGTGACCTGGCCCTGGTCTATAGTGAGACTGAAGCAGCGGCCGCCGGGGTATTTACCCGTAACCGGGTTCAGGCGGCTCCGGTAAAGCTCTGTCGTGCGGCGATCGGTTCACCGGTCCGGGCTCTGGTGGTGAACAGCGGTAACGCCAACGCCTGCACTGGCGAGGAGGGGATGCGGAATGCCCAAAAGATGGTTGCGTTGACCGCTGCATCCTTGGGTCTTTCTCCGGAACAGGTTCTAGTCTGCTCGACCGGCGTGATTGGGCAGCAGCTACCCATAGAGCAGGTGGCAACCGGCATTGGTAAAGCAGCGGCGGCTCTTTCCAGTAAGGCCAAAGCCGGCCGCGAGGCCGCCTGCGCGATCATGACTACGGATACGGTTACCAAAGAGATTGCCTACCGCGGTTCTCTTGGCGGGTTGACCTTTCATCTGGCCGGAATGGCTAAAGGCTCGGGGATGATCTGCCCGAATATGGCGACGATGCTTGCTTTTCTATACACCGATTTAAATTTTTCGCGTCCACTGCTACAGCATCTTTTACAAGAAGCGGTAGAGCATTCTTTTAATCTAATCACCATTGACGGTGATACCTCGACCAACGATACGGCGCTACTTTTGGCAAACGGCGCGGCGGGCACGCCGGAAATTACCGCCGGCAGCGATCTGTGCAGCGATTTTTATGCGTTGCTCGAAGAGGCCTGTCGCGACCTGGCTTATCAGATTGTCTCCGATGGTGAGGGCGTTACCAAGGTTATCACTTTGACCCTGGAGGGGGCTCCCGACCCAGCTTCCGCCCGGATACTGGCCCGCTCGGTGCTTAATTCGCCCCTGGTGAAAACCGCTTTTTATGGTGAAGATGCCAACTGGGGGCGGATTCTTGCTGCGCTCGGCTACGCCGGGGTCGAGTTTGACCCCGCCAGGGTAGATATCTATTTCGGCCCGGTGCAGGTGGCTTCAAAAGGTGAGGCGGTGCCCTTTCGGGAAAGCGAAGCCAGCTCAATTCTACGGCAAAATGAGATAGAAGTACGGGTTAACCTTAATGCCGGACCCTGTTCTCTCACCACCTGGGGTTCGGATCTGAGCCCCGCCTACGTTTCAATCAACAGCAATTACCGGACTTAAATGAGCCGGGACAGTAAAGCGAAGGGGGAAAGGCGGTTTCATGGATGCCGAGTTTATGGAAAACCTGATCTCCAGGGCCGAAGCCCTGATCGAGGCGCTTCCATATATGCAGCTTTTTTCAGGAAAATATTTTGTTGTTAAATACGGCGGCCAGGCCATGGTTAGCGATGAAATGATGACTACTGTTGTTGCCGATATTGTCTTGCTCAAGCATGTCGGGATCAAGCCGGTCCTGGTACATGGCGGGGGTAAAGAAGTTAACGAGATGATGCGGAGATTGGGGAAAGAGCCTCGTTTTGTCGGCGGTCTGCGCGTTACCGATGACGAGACGATGGAGATTGCCGAAATGGTCCTGCTGGGAAAAGTCAACCGCCGTATTGTTGCTTTGCTCAATCGCTGTGGCGCTCGGGCGGTTGGCCTGAGCGGGGGGGATGCCGGCCTGTTTCAGGCCAGGGTTAAACCCTTTTCGCCGGGCGGTTCTTCCGGTAAGGATGTGGACTTGGGTAGAGTAGGGGAAATAAACTGGGTAGATATATCGCTGATTGAGACCCTCAGCGAGAATGACTATATCCCGGTAGTTTCTTCTATCGGGGCAGACTCCTCCTGGGAGAGTTTAAACATTAATGCGGATCATGCCGCCGGCGAGTTGGCCGGGGCGCTGCAGGCCGAGAAGCTGATCATCCTCACTGATGTGGAAGGGATCTACCAGCGGACGGAGAAAGGCACGAGATTCATTTCAGCGATTAAGGAAAAAGAGATTCGTACCCTGATTCGGGATGGGCAGATCAACGGGGGCATGATTCCCAAGGTTGAAGCGTGCTTGCGGGCTTTAGAACAGGGTGTCGCCCGCACCCATATTATCGACGGCCGCCGCAAGCATGCTCTTATCCTGGAGATATTTACAGATGCCGGGATTGGAACCATGGTTACTTTATGACGCAGTTTGTGAAGATCAACTTTACTTTACCAAGCTTAGGAGAGGGTATAATGAATGAAGTAGAAAAGTTAGAAGCGAGATATATTATTAACACGTACGGCCGTAAGAAGGAGCAAAACCTCTTTCTGGTAAAAGGGGAAGGCGTTTACGTTTGGGACAACCGGGGGAACCGCTATCTCGATTTTGTCAGCGGACTGGCCGTAAATCTATTAGGGCATTGCCATCCGGAGGTGGTAAAGGCCATCACCAGCCAGGCCCGGGAGCTAATTCATACTTCGAATCTTTATTATACCCGCCCGCAGGCCGAGTTGGCCCGGATCCTGGTGGAGCATTCCGCGGGGGACCAGCTCTTCTTTGCCAATAGCGGGGCCGAGGCCAACGAAGCGGCAATCAAGCTGGTCCGCAAGTATCACTATCCGGAGCGTTACAAGATCATTACCGCCAGGCACTCTTTTCATGGCCGTACCCTGGCTACGGTTACCGCTACGGGGCAGGAAAAATACCAGCAGGGCTTTGCGCCGCTGCCGGAGGGCTTCTCCTATGCTATTTTTAATGATCTCTCCTCTTTTGAAGAGCTTGTGGACCGGAAGACAGCGGCAATTATGATCGAGCCGGTGCAAGGAGAAGGTGGTATCCATGTGGCTACCCCTGCTTTTATCCGTGGTTTGCGGGAGCTTTGCGACCGTACGGGTGCGCTGCTGGTTTTTGATGAAGTGCAGTGCGGACTAGGGCGGACCGGGAAGCTGTGGGCTTATGAGCACTGGGCCGTGACGCCCGATCTTTTAACTGCCGCCAAGGGGTTAGGGGGCGGGATGCCTATCGGGGTAATGCTGGCCCGCTCCGGGGTGGCAGAGGCTTTTAAGCCCGGAGATCACGCCTCCACTTTTGGGGGAAACCCGGTGGCCTGCCAGGCAGCGCTAGCGGTACTTAAAGTTCTTTTAGAGAAGGCTTTTCTGGATGGGGTATGGAAGAGAAGCCAACTTTTCATGAGCGGCCTGCAACTTCTGGCTGCATCGTTTCCGAAACTGGTCAAGGAAGTGCGCGGTCTCGGTATGATGGTCGCCCTAGAGCTGCATAAGCCGTTGGCCGGACAGGCACAGCAGGAATGCCAGGAAAAGGGACTACTGGTCAATGCCATTGGCGATAAGGTCTTACGTTTTCTACCTCCCTTAATCGTCACTGAAGCGGAACTTAACCGGGCCCTGACGGTTTTAGAGCAAGTGCTGGCCGGATTGCAAGCGGTTAACTGACAAAAAAGGGCCGCCTTTATGTTGGCAGCCCTTTAACGCCTGTTTTATATTGATTTCTACCGCCTACTTGGCTGCTTTTTTCTCCTCTTCTTCTCTAAGTGCGCGGCGTAAAACTTTTCCGACCATTGTTTTCGGCAGCTCCGCACGGAATTCGACTAGTTTCGGCACCTTGTAAGCAGCCAGGTTATCTCTGCAGAATTGGATAACCTCTTCTTCGGTAAGCTGTTCACCCTCTTTGAGAACAACGTAGGCTTTTAGGGTTTCACCGCGGTAGGGGTCCTTGATTCCGGTGACGGCGGCCTCCAGGATTTTTGGATGAGTGAAGAGGACCTCTTCAATATCTCGCGGATAGATATTATAACCGCCGGCGATAACCATATCTTTTTTCCGGTCGACGATATAGGTGTAGCCTTCTTCATCCAGCTTGGCGATATCCCCGGTATAGAGCCAGCCGTTGCGCAGAGAGTGCTTGGTTTCTTCGGGCATGTTATGGTAACATTCCATGACCTGTGGTCCCCGGACGCACATCTCGCCGACCTCACCGAGAGGCTGCTCTTCCTCTCCTGTCTCAATATCCATAATTTTTACCTCGGTATCGGGTAAAGCTAGCCCGATACTGCCGATAACATTTTTGCCGTAGACCGGGTTACAGTGGGTTACTGGAGAGGCCTCTGAAAGCCCGTATCCTTCAACCAGTTTACCGCCCGTATTCTTCTCAAACTGACGCTGTACTTCGACCGGTAGTGGTGCGGCACCGCTGATGCAAATTCTAATCGACTTGATATCGTGTTTGTCTAGGTTGGGGGCGTTGTTGATCGCTACGTACATGGTCGGCACACCGGGGAAGAGGGTGGGCTTCTCTTTGTCGATTGTCTTAAGCACATCATCGAGAACGAACTGAGGCAGCAGCACCGCTTTGCATCCGCTAAACAGCGGCAGGTTCAGTGCGGTGGTCATCCCGTAGCTGTGAAAGAAAGGCAGCACCGATAGGACGATCTCTTCGCCCTCTTTAAGGTCTGTGCACCAGCTTTTTACCTGCAGGGCATTGGCCAGAACGTTGCGGTGCTGCAGGACTGCTCCTTTAGAGACACCGGTGGAGCCGCCGGTGTACATAAAGACCGCCCTGTCTTCGGGTAGCACCTTTACGGGGCGAGGTTTCTTGCCCTTGTTAGCCTTCATTAGATCAAGAAAACTGTAATCTTCTGCGGCGATCTTTATCCGGTCGCCCTCTTTTTTCTCTCTGGCGATGGTATAGAGAAAGCGGAGCATCCCGGGAAAGTAATCCTTGATATTGGTCACTACAATGTTTTTTAGCTTGGTTTGTGGTTGAATCTCTTTGATCAGGTTGTAAAAGCGGGTCATGGTAATAACCGTATTTGCCCCGGAGTCATTTAGCTGGTAGGTTAGCTCGCGGGCCACGTACATGGGATTACAGGGAACCACGACTGCGCCGATGGCCTGGGCGGCATAATAAGTTATTATAAATTGTGTGCTATTGGGCAGGTGTATGGCTACGCGGTCACCTTTCTTAACCCCGAGTCCTTCGAGGGCGGCGGCGAATGTATCGATTAGTTCAAGCAGTTCCTGGTAGGTTAATTCGCGGCCCATAAAAGAGATAGCCTTGTTATTCGGGAAGCGCTCCACAGTCTGTTTAAACATGTCGTAGAGGGATATCTTGGGGTAATCAATACTGTGTGGAACAGTGGGCTCATAATTTTTTAACCAGATCTTTTCCATACTTCATCCTCCTTTTAGAAATATAGTTTACAGGGGATAGCGAGATAAATTAATAATAAATAAAAAAATGCACACCTCCTTGAATCGGAATGAAAGCTTCGGCCTCGGCAATAGTTAGTAGCTACTGAATAAATAATAGCTTAGGGCGGTATCTATTGCATATATAATATTCTGCACGATTTAAATAATTCCTGCAAGAGTATATATTCCGAAGATAAATTTTAAAATAATAATTGTTACAATACCGCCAGCGTGCATCTGACCGAAGCGAAAAGAGATACTTACCCGGCTGGCTCAGGATTGCACCGCCCAGAATGGCAAAAAGACCCAAAAGGCCTGCCTTAAGAAAAAGGCGATGATAAAAGCGACAATGATTACGTGAGCACCCTTATCTTTAAGAATAGCGAATAATTATTATTTGCCATAGCATATCTTCCAGTACTGCGGTTAAGTTTAAATCAGGTCGAGGAGTTACATTAATCTACTGGGGGGCCAGGTCATGAAACAGCGGTTGTTTTTGATAGCAAACCTCTTCTTGGTGGTTTTTCTGGGCGGGTGCTCTACATGGGGTCAGGGCGTACAGTCTTCTCCCGCTACGTTGATGGAGGCATATTTGACTGCGTTTCAACAAAAAGACTTAGAAACCATGCTTCAGCTTTCTGACAATCTGGAAGCCAGTGAAGAGGAGCTGGCTTTTCTAAAAAAATTTATCGAGATGATTGAACTTGAAAGTTACAGGATTGACAATGTTGAGCTTCTCTCCGGCGATGAGGCCCTGGTTGAAGTTACGGTAACGCTGCTCTTAATGGGGCAGCAGAGGACGCAAACAGAGCGCATCAGGGTTATCCGAAAAGAGGGAAAATGGTATCTCCGGGAGGGCATTCGGTAATACACTAGGCCATACTGTGTAAAATAGTAACATTAAACTCCGAAGAGATTAAAAAACAGATTTGTGCGTCAGCTCTGCTCTAAAAAAATCAAGCTTTCAAAAAAAACATGGGAATAGTATAATAGAAAAAATGGGAGAGGAGCTCTGTAAATTGACTGATTGGCCGGGGATGGCACTTAATCATCTCAGCGATGCTCTTTTTATCACAGACCGGTCGCAAAAAATAACCTGGTCAAACCGGCATTCTGAAGAGGTCTTCGGAATTACTGCGGAAGAAGCCCGGGGCAAACCCCTGGCCGAGGTAACCGGTATTCAGCAGATCTCTTCCTTGTTGGATGATCTTTTAGAACGGGGAGTTCCTTCTGAACCAATCTTTGAAAAAGCCGAAATTACCGTCAGGCATAGCGGCATGCGTTATTTTTTCAAGATTGCCGTATCCCCGATTAACGATGCCACCGGATTTACAGGAGCGCTGATTCAGCTGACTGACATAACCCGCTTTTACGAGATGGAGAAATTTAAGGATGATTATATCTCCGTTATTTCACACGAGTTTCGTACTCCTCTGACCTCCATTGTTTTAGGGATAGAGATGCTGCGTGAAGGAATGCTTGGGGATTTGAATTCCCGCGGTAAGGAGATATTTGCAGCAATCGGCGATGACTGTCACCGTTTAACCAAGCTGGTAGATAGTTTACTGGAGATTTCCCGGATCGAGTCGGGAACGATCTATATCCAGGCTGAGCCGGTTGATGCGGCAGAGCTGGTTCGGGAAGCGGTCCGTCCGCTAAAGATACAGGCAGAGAAAAAGGGAGTATCCCTGGTCACCGATCTTCCTGACGCGTTGCCCCCGGTTGCTGCCGACTTCAACAAGGCGGTTTGGGTTTTAACCAACTTGATTGGTAACGCCTTGCGCTATACTGAAGCCGGCGGGACGATCACTGTTCAAGTGAAGGTGGGAAGGAGGCGGCTCTTTTTCTCTGTTCGGGATACCGGTTGTGGTATTCCCAACGAGTATCAGGAACAAATCTTTGAAAAGTTTATCCAGGTGCGCGATCCGGCAAAGAAAAAGGGCGGAGCCGGCCTCGGACTGGCCATTGCCAAGGAGATTGTGACCGCCCATGGCGGTGAGATATGGGTCGAGAGTGAAGTTGGCAAAGGTTCGACCTTTACCTTTTCCTTTCCACTCTTTCGCCGGGAGGGGGTACTCGGTTAGGTTGGTGCGCTGATTAAGAAGGAGGCATAGCTATATGGGGAAAAGAATTTTACTGGTTGAAGATGAGAAAAATATCATTCTGGGTGTGCGGACCTGTTTGGATGCGGTTGGTTACGAAGTTGAGATCGCTGAGAACGGGGAGCTGGGCATGGAAGCGGTGCAGCGGAGCCATCCAGACCTGATCCTTCTCGATTTGATGTTACCAAAACTTAACGGGTTCGAGGTACTTGAAAGCCTGAAAAACAATCCGGAGACCAGCAAGATTCCTATTATCGTTCTTACCGCCAAAGCTGAAGAAGAAGATCGGCAGAGGGCGGCGGAGCTGGGGGCTGATGCTTATATGACGAAGCCGTTCCGGCCCCAGGAGCTCTGGGATATCCTGAGAAAATTTCTTCCGGATGAGGATTTCCAGTAAAATGACGTCTGAAAGAAACAGGTGCTTCTCTATGGAGATGGAGTGCCTTTCATTTTTGCTGTTCGCTTTGCCATCCACGGATAATAGGTCAAAGCGAGTGAAAAGATGAATACGCGCCGCCGCAAAAGAAAAATAGTTATTGCTCCGAATACGTTTAAGGGCTCACTGGACGCCCCTGAAGTTACGGCGGCTATTGCCAGGGGAGTTAGAGCGGCTTGCCCCGGACGGGAGCTTCTCCAGCTGCCCCTGGCTGACGGGGGCGACGGGACTACGGACTGTATTGTCAGGGCTACGGGCGGCCGCCTTTTCCGAAAAATTGTTACCGGCCCCCTGGGCGATCCGGTCGAAGGAGCCTGGGGTATTACCGGTGACGGTTCTACCGCTATAGTCGAAGTGGCTTCGGCCTCGGGGATGGCTCGTGTGCCCCGGCCAATGCTCAACCCGATGCGGGCTACCAGTTACGGGACCGGTGAATTGATTAACGCTGCTTTGGAGAGCGGCTGCCGCCGTCTTTTTCTAGGATTGGGCGGCAGCGCCTCTTGCGATGCCGGGGCGGGCATTCTCCAGGCGCTGGGGGTAGACCTGCTGGATCGGGACGGCAGGCAGCTTGATCCGGGCGCCGCTTCTCTGAAGGACTTATCGAAAATCTCCCTGGAGCAAATTTCACCGCGTTTACAAGAAGTGGAGCTCATTTTAGGTTACGATGTGGAGAACCCTCTCTACGGTTCTGCAGGGGCGGCTTACATCTATGCACCGCAAAAAGGGGCCTTGCCGGAGCAGTTACCTCTGCTGGATCGGTACCTGCGCCATTTTGCTGCTGTGGTGGAGAATGACCTGGGGATTCAGATTGGTGTTCTGCCTGGCGGGGGTGCCGCCGGCGGGATCGGCGCGGGGCTGGCCGGCGTCCTTGGAGCGAAATTGGTTCCGGGGGTGGAAGAGGTTATGGAGATCGTGGGACTGCCTGCTTTGCTTGAATCCGGTCGGGTCGGCCTGGTCATTACCGGCGAGGGGGAGATTAATGCCCAATCGCTTTACGGGAAAGTCCCCGTGGGGGTCTCCCGCCTGGCGAAGCGACACGCTGTTCCTGTCCTGGTCCTGGCCGGTGCGGTTAAGCTCGACCTGGATGCGGCTCAGCGCGAAGGGATTACCACGATGCTCTCAATCACCGACGGACCTCTCTCCCTGGATCAGTCGATGGCGCGGACTGCAGAACTTCTGGAAAGTACCGCCCGCCGGGCCATGGAACTGGTCCAGATCAACCTGTAACAATTTAGCATCCCTCCCTGCAGAGGGACGAGGGACCGCTCCCTAGCGGGCAAGGGTGTTTTGCAGCAATTTTACCTGCTTCAGGGCCTCTGCCTCTCCGTCGGGATGGTATACTGCCGCTTTCACGGCGCTAAAAAATCTGCCCGCGGTTTGTCGTAGTTGAAACCGGTCCGGCAGGCTGCTTTCTCCATCAGCTTGGACTGCTTTGGCGAGCTTTGCCAGGGCGGCGGTAAGGGTGGGGTAATCGGGTTGCAGTTCATCCCAGGGCAGCTTATTCCAGCTCACTTCTTCTGCTTGCAGAGAGTTGGTCAGGGCCGGGTAGCGCTGTTCCATCTCTTGCTGCAGCCTCTCCAGCGAATCACGGTTGATCGCTGCATTAAGAGAATAGCCAGCTTTTTCAATCGCTTCGCGACCGCCTTCCATGCGGTCCACCAGCACATAAATTGCGCTAACACTTCCCCCGGCTGTTTCAACCGCGGCGGCTGCATTTAAAACCGAGGCGCCGGTAGTCAAAACATCATCGACAATTACGGCCCTCATGCCGTGGTAAAAGGGTCCTTCGATCCGCGATCTGGTGCCGTGGTTTTTGGTCTCCTTGCGGACAATAAAAGAGACCAGGGGGGCGGATGTTGCCGCGGGTTTCATATCTTTACTCCATATTTCACTGAGGATCGCCACCGCCGCGGCGATAGGATCCGCCCCTAATGTTAAGCCACCGATTGCTTCGGCGTGAACCCGGCGCTGCTGCAATGAGGCAAGAATATACTGCGCCGTTGTGTAGAGTCCTTCTGGAGCCATAGTCACCTGTTTGCCATCAATATAGTAGTTGCTGCTCCGGCCTGAAGAGAGGGTAAAAGTACCGCTCTGGTAAGAGTAAATGTAGGTTAGCAGAAGTAACCTGTGCTGCAATTCGGGTAAAGTTAGGTTGAACATCCCGGGCCTCCTCTGAATTTTATAAGTGATATTACTACCGGCTATTATACCATTTTGTAGCGGATCATTTGAGGCTCTTGTTTTATTCTGGTCTCACTTTTTGCTCACTTATCTCTCTTTGGTTTTTTTCTCCTCCTCTTCTCTGAGCGCGCGGCGTAGAATTTTGCCGACCATTGTTTTGGGCAGCTCCGTACGGAATTCGACCAGCTTTGGTACTTTGTAAGCGGCCAGGTTCTCTTTGCAGAATTCGATAACCTCTTCTTCGGTTAGTGTTTCACCTTCTTTAAGGACAACGTATGCCTTCAGGGTTTCTCCGCGGTAGGGGTCGCTGATACCGGCGACGGCAGCCTCCTTAATTTTTGGATGTGTGTAGAGAACCTCTTCGATATCCCGGGGGAATATATTGTAGCCGCCGGCGATAACCATATCTTTCTTCCGGTCGACAATATAGGTGTAGCCTTCTTCATCTACTTTGGCGATATCGCCGGTGTAAAGCCAGCCGTCACGAAGGCTCTGCGCTGTCTCTTCGGGCATATTCAGGTAGCCTTCCATGACCTGGGGGCCCCGTACACAGAGCTCGCCGCTTTCCCCAATCGGCAGCTCGGTGTCGCCTGTTTCTATGTCCACAATTTTCATCTCGGTATCGGGAATCGGTAGACCGATGCTGCCCGGTACGTTCTTACCGTAGATCGGGTTGCTATGGGTCACCGGGGAGGCTTCTGAAAGCCCGTATCCTTCGGTCAGTTTACCGCCCGTAATCTTTTCAAATACTTCCTGAACCTTTACAGGCAACGGTGCGGCACCGCTGTTGCAAACCTTGATTGAGCTTAAATCATATTCATGCAGGTCGGGCGCGTTGTTGATAGCTACGTACATTGTCGGCACCCCGGGGAAGCGGGTCGGCTTTTCCCGATCAATTGTTTGTAGAACACTGCGGAGCTCAAAACGCGGTAACAAAACCATCTTGTTCCCGGTTAGCACCGGTAGATTAAGCGCTAAGGTTAAGCCGTAGCTGTGATATAAGGGCAAGACGGACAGAAAAATCTCTTCGCCATTTTTCAGATCGGGGGCCCAGGCTTTCAGCTGCAAGGCGTTGGCCAGCAAGTGGCGGTGCTGCAAGATTGCGCCCTTGGAGACACCGGTTGCGCCGCCGGTATACATGAAGGCAGCCCGATCTTCTGGAAGAACCTCAACCGGTTGCGCCTGTTTTCCCCCGTACTCTTTCATTAAGCTGGCGAAGCTGTAATCGTCCGTCTCGATTTTAACACTGTCTTCTTCAAGATTGACCGCGATGATATTTTTCAGGGTGGTTTTTGGTTGCAGCTCTTTGATCATCTTGTAGAAAGAGGTTAAGGTAATAATTGTTTCTGTTTCTGAATCATTTAGCTGGTGGGTCAGCTCACGGGCTACATACATGGGATTGCAGGGGACGGCGATCGCACCAAGCGAAAGAGCGGCGTAAAAAGCAATCGGGAACTGGGGACAATTGGGCAGGTGGATTGCCACCCGGTCACCTTTTTTAACCCCCAATCCTTCGAGGGCGGCGGCCAGCTTTTCTACCTGGCTCTGCAGCCCGGCATAGGTAATTTCATGGCCCATGAAGGACAGAGCCGGCAGGTCGCTGTATTGCTTGACGGTTTCCTGAAACATTTCGTAAAGAGAGATTTCAGGGTATTCGATACTGTGAGGAACTCCCGGCTCGTAACTTTTTAACCAGATTCGTTCCATATGATCTCCTCCTGATGATAAAAGTAACAACCTGGTTTAGTCTATCCGGACTATCTTCTACCGCATCACCTCCTTTGCCCAGCAATATAGGGTCCCGGTGATCACAAAATAGAAGGAGAACGGGGCAGCGATGAACGCTTTAAGATAGTTTCACCATATTTAATATTCTACACTATATATAAAATTCCTGCAATAAAAAAAATTCGCTAAACATGACTCCCTTATCTTGCCCAGCCGGTTATGATCGGGCAAAGTTTCAGATGAAGGATTGGCCTGGTTGAGTTAAAGTCTGAATTGGGTTATAATGTTTGCGGGGTTAGCTGAATATACTTCAAAAGTTTAGGAGCCCCGGCGGAATTTACGTCCGTCAGGGTAACGCGGTAAGATCTACGAGAGAAGGTGCCCTCAGATTGATTCCGGTAAAAGTAAAAGAAGTAGTGTTAGACCCGGTTCAAAATCCGCTGCTTTTGCTGGTGGATATGGAGGATTCGATGGTCCTCCCTATAGGGATCGGTTTCTGGGAAGCCCAGGCGATCGTCTTGAAGCTGCAAGGCCATATCACGCCGCGTCCGATGACCCACGATCTGTTTAAATCGTTTTGTGACCGCCTTAGTGTTACTGTAGAGAAGGTAGTGGTAAACGACATTAAAGAGAGCACTTTTTACGCCGAGATCTACCTGAGCACACCAGAGGGGGAACTTCTGCTCGATGCTAGGCCCAGCGATGCCGTGGCCCTGGCATTGACCGTGGGATGCCCCATCTTTATCGGTAAAAAGGTAATTCCCTATACCGTCTCCATTAAAGAGCTCATTGCCGAGCAGGGTTCTGAGCCGACCGGGTTCGGTGAGCCTGAAGACAGCGGACCGGTGGTACATTAATCGAAATCATACCGGGAAGCCGTAAGGAGTGATTTCGATCCGGATAGCGGTCTGTCTCCTGGAGATTCATATCCCCGAAGCTACCTCGCTAAAAAAGAAAAGGCAGGTTATCCAAAGCCTGGTGAAACGGTTACGCAACCGGTTCAATCTCTCTGTCGCCGAGGTTGGCTGCAAAGACCTATGGCAGCGCTCAGAACTGGGACTGGCGGCAGTCTGTCAAAACAGCGGCAGTGCTGATCGGGTTATGGAGCAGGTGCTCTCTTTTATTGAACAGGAGAACCGCGTCAATATCATCTCTTCAACGACTGAGGTATATTAGCGCTCATCAACTGCCCGGGACAGGATGAACCATGATCAGAATAACGGAGCTGGCTCAACAACAGATTGCGCAGGTTCTGCGTGAAGGGGATGTTGCTGTCGATGCCACCGCCGGAAACGGTCTCGACACACTTTTTCTGGCCCGCCTGGTCGGCTCGCGCGGGCATGTTTATGCATTCGATATTCAACAGGCCGCACTTCAGAAAACGGCAGCCCTTTTGAACCGGAATGGCCTGGTGCAGAGAGTGACCCTGATTCATGCCGGCCATGAAACCATGGCTGCTCAGATTAGCGGTCCGGTGGCGGCGGTGATGTTTAATCTGGGTTATCTTCCCGGTGGGGACCATTCGATTGCCACCCGCCACGAGAGCACCCGGCAAGGCCTCGTAGCCTCTTTGGAGCTGTTGCGTCCGGGTGGGCTGATCACGCTGGTACTTTATCCCGGCCACCCGCAGGGCGAAAAAGAGAAAACGGCCATCCTGGATTATTGCCGTGAACTGGACAGCGCCGCCTGCGGGGTTATTCATGCCACGCTGCTCAATCGCAGCGGCGCTTCCCCGGAGCTGTTGGTAGTGAAGAAGTTCGATCATTTGCTCTAGAAACGTTCACCGAATATCGTAAGGGAGGATTAAAGAATCCCATGACTTCCCGTAGTGTCTCAAAAACGGTAGTCAAACGCTTGCCGGTCTATCTGCGCATCCTTGACAACCTGATCCGCCGGGATGTAGAGATCGTTTCCTCGCGCGAGTTAAGCCTCGAATCGGGATTTTCTGCCGAGCAGATTCGTAAAGATCTGGCTTATTTTGGGGCTTTTGGAACCCGGGGGACCGGTTATAACACTACGTTTTTACGGGATAAGCTGCTAAAAATTATCGGGCTCGATCAGAAAACTAAGATTATTATTATCGGGGCGGGTCACCTCGGGACAGCCCTAGCCCGTTATAATGCGGTAAATAATCCGTATGTCGATATCGTCGCTATCTTCGACCGGGACCGGCGGGTTATCGGCCAGAAAATAGAGCAGATCCGGGTACTACCGTTTCAACAGGCACCTGAAATCATCAGGCGGTATCATATTAAAGTGGCGCTGATTACGGTTCCTGCGGGTTCTGCCCAGCAGGTTGTTGATGAAATAATCAAGCACGGGGTTACGGCAATATTAAATTTTGCGCCGGCCAAGCTACATGCCCCGGAGGGTGTTCATATTCATAATTCAGACCTGACGATAGATCTGCAAAGCTTGATCTATTACAGCACTGCTGAGGAAGAGCGCTTATTACGTTTGCAGCAGGAAACAGAAGAGACCAAGTCACAGAAAATGCTGAAGCTTGAATAATGAGCGGTCTAACCAGGGTGTTTATCCTGTAATGCGGGTTATTCATTCCGGTGCTTAATTATAAAAAATGAGCCTGGTCCGGTTGACTTTTAGAGGTCATTTGTGTATACTAATTTTACACGCGGAGCTGTGGTGTAGCGGTTAACATGCCGGCCTGTCACGCCGGAGATCGCGGGTTCAATTCCCGTCAGCTCCGCCATTTTTTGCCGAGATAGCTCAGTCGGTAGAGCAGCGGACTGAAAATCCGCGTGTCCCCAGTTCGATTCTGGGTCTCGGCACCATTGTGCGGAAGTGGCTCAGTGGTAGAGCATCGCCTTGCCAAGGCGAGGGTCGCGGGTTCGAATCCCGTCTTCCGCTCCATTTTAAGGCGACATAGCCAAGTGGTAAGGCAGAGGACTGCAAATCCTTTATCCCCGGTTCGAATCCGGGTGTCGCCTCCATTTTTTTGCCGGGATGGCGGAACAGGCAGACGCAAGGGACTTAAAATCCCTCGGGTAAACCATTACCCGTACCGGTTCGATTCCGGTTCCCGGCACCAGCGAGATTACCGAGATGGGAAGATGGCCCTGGCCAACTTCCCATTGTTGATCTATAAAGCAGGTGTAATTTAACTTTTTCTTTCTGCAATGACTTATGACCACACCACTGCCGACCAGGATCAGGTCAAATTTGAATTAGGGGAAGAATAAAAAAACCGGATGTTGCTCGCCCTGGTCAGACCTCTGTGATGACTCCGGCGTATTATCATTCAATTCTCATGCAGGAATATTAATTTTATTATCGAATTAAATTTATTTGAGGGTAGATCCCAAGACCCATGTCAAGACCTATATAAAGAAAAAAAGGGGGGAGTCCGGAGCATCTATTTTAACTGATCCGTTTTGGAGGCATTGTAATCACTAACAAGGGGGTTTAAACTTGAAAAGGAGTATTGTTGTTATCGCACTCCTGTTGGGGCTGGCTTTAATTGCAACCGGCTGCGGCGGTGATGTTGCTGAGGAGCAGGTTGTTACCTACAACGTAGGTACGGAACCGGAGACGCTGGACCCGGCACTAATGACCGGGATTCCCGAATTTCATATGACATTGCAGATGTATGAGGGTCTGACCAGGTTGGATGAGGATAATAAGCCGCAACCAGCCTGCGCCGAGAGCTGGGATGTCAGCGATGATATGACCGAGTACACCTTTTATCTGCGTGACAACCTCAAGTGGTCGAATGGTGATCCTCTGACTGCATACGATTTTGAATTTGCCTGGAAGAGGGCTATCGACCCGGAGTTGGCTGCAGATTACTGCTACATGTTTGACTTAATCGAAGGGGCGATCGCTTGCTACAATGGAGAAGGCAGTGCGGATGATGTTGGGATTACTGCTGTAGATGAAAAAACCCTGAAGGTAAAGCTGGTTTCGGGAGCGCCTTACTTTCTGGACCTAACAGCTTTCCCGACCTACTATCCCTTGCACCAGGAGACGGTGAAAGCAGACAACGATGGCTGGCACCTGAGTCCTGAAACAATGATTGTGAACGGACCCTTTAAACTGGAGAAGCGGGAGCAGGGTCGGCTGGAGTATGTTCCCAATGAAAACTACTGGGATGCCGACGCGGTAAAGCTAGACCGTCTCATCTTTACCATGGTTGAAGATATCAATACCGAGTTAACCATGTTTGAAAACGGCGAAATTGATATGACCCATGATGTTCCCGGCCCGGAGATCCCCCGGTTGAAAGAGGAGCTGCCCGACGAGCTGCATATTTTCCCCTACCTGGGCACCTATTACTACATTTTCAACTGTGAAAGGGAGCCTTTTGATGATGTTAGGGTGCGAAAGGCGCTGACCCTGGCCATAGATCGCCAGACCATTGTTGAGGAAGTGACCCAGGGTGGCGAACTTCCGGCCTACGCGTTCATTCCTCCCGGCATTACCGACGTGGAGGAGGGTTCTGACTTCCGTGAAAAAGGCGGGGATTTCTTCGAGGAAGATGTTGAAGAGGCGAAGAAGCTGCTTGCCGAAGCGGGCTATCCGGATGGTGAAGGCTTCCCCTCCTTTGAAATTCTCTATAACACCCATGATATGCATAAGATTATCGCCGAGGCGATCATGGAGATGTGGGAGAAAAACCTGGGCATTACCGGGATTACCTTGCACAACGAAGAATGGGGTGTCTACCTGGCCACCCGGGACGAGGGCAACTTTGACGTAGCCCGGGCCGGTTGGATTGGAGACTACGTTGAGCCGAATACCTTCCTCGACATGTGGAAGACCGGCGGTGGCAACAACAATACCAATTGGGGCGATCCCCGTTACGATGAGATCATCAGCGAGCTGGTTCTTCTTGCCGATCCGGCGGAGCGGATGCCGCTAATGCACGAGCAAGAAGAGATCTTGATGAGAGATATGCCGATCATGCCGATCTATTATTACACCAGCCCCATGATGGTTAACAGTAAGCTGAAAGGTTATCTCTACCTGACTACCGGCGGGCTTGACTTTAAAACAGCTCACCTGGAAAAATAGTTTCTGGGTTTTCAACAAGTAACAAGAGGCATGCCGGAAAAACAGGCAGATAGCAGGTAATGGTATGTCTCTTCATTCAAGGGGAACGGACCTGCCGACCCGGCCGGTAGGCATTGCTTCCGCCGGATACGCGGTCCGTTCCTTAGTTTAAGTAAAGAGGGCGCAGGACATGTTAAACTATCTATCGCGACGAATGCTATATGCCATCGTGGCCCTGTTAGTCGTGGTTACTGTAACTTTTATATTTATGCATGCCATACCAGGCGGCCCCTTTCAACGTGAGAAAGCTCTTCCGGAGGCCGTCAAGAAGAATATCGAGGCCAGGTATAAACTGGATCAGCCGCTTTACATTCAATATATTGATTACCTTTCGCACCTGGTCAAGGGCGACCTCGGGCCTTCGTATAAGTATCGCGGCCTGACAGTTAACGATATTATCGAGGAACGGTTCCCTGTCTCCGTGCAATTGGGCAGCGTAGCCATCCTGATCGCGCTACTGCTGGGAATTCCGGCCGGTATCCTGGCGGCCTTGCATCAGAACAGTATTCCGGACTATGTAGTCATGTTTTTCAGCACCATCGGCATTGCCATGCCCAGTTTTGTTATCGGAACCCTGTTAATGTATTTCCTCTCTTACAAGTGGGGGCTGCTTCCCTCGGCAATGTGGGGTTCGCCTCAGCATATAATCATGCCGGCTATTGCCCTGGCCGGGATGCCGACGGCGTTTATCGCCCGGCTGACCCGCTCCAGTATGCTCGAGGTATTAAGTCAGGACTATATGAAAACAGCCGTGGCCAAGGGGCTGCCCCAGCGGCGCATCCTCTGGGTGCACGGTATTAAAAACGCCATTATTCCCGTGGTCACTTACCTGGGTCCGCTGGTGGCCAGTGTTTTAACAGGCAGCTTTGTTGTGGAGAATATCTTTGCTGTGCCTGGCTTGGGAAAGCATTTTGTCACCAGCATTAACAACCGTGATTATACCGTTATCCTTGGTGTGACCATATTTTATTGTGTGTTGCTTATTTTAGCTAATCTGTTGGTTGACCTGATCTATCCCCTGCTCGATCCGCGCATTCAGCTAAGTGATAGAAAGGAACAGGTTTAAGATGGCTCTATCGACGGATTTATTCAAACCGCTACAGAAACGAGATTTTCAGGCTGAGCTGATTCGTCCGAGCACGACTTACTGGCAGGACGCCTGGCGAAGGTTGAAGGAAAACCCGGTAGCCATGGGCAGTTTAATCCTGATCTTCTTCATTCTTCTCCTGGCGATCTTCGGCCCCATGTTTTCGCCTTATACCTACTCTGAGCAAGATCTTGCCAATAAGAACCAGGGGCCCAGCGCGGAGCACTGGTTCGGTACCGACGGTTTGGGGCGGGACCTGTTCACCAGGGTTTTATACGGTGCCCGGATCTCTCTCTCTATCGGTTTTGTTGCCGCCCTTGTTGCGCTCTTCGGGGTGCTTTACGGAGGTATCTCCGGTTTTATCGGCGGTTGGGTGGACAACGTGATGATGCGCTTTGTCGATATCATGTACAGCATTCCCTTTTTGCTGTGGGTAATCATGATGATGGTTTACCTGGAAGAGATACTGCCCGAAAATACCGGGTTGATCGCCATGTATATAGCTTTAGCGCTGGTCTACTGGCTGCCCATGGCCCGGATCGTCCGCGGGCAGATCTTGAGCTTAAAGGAGCAGGAATTCATTCTGGCAGCGCATACTGTCGGTGCTTCGAAGACGCGGATCCTGCTGCGTCACCTGATTCCCAACTGCATGGGCCCGGTTATTGTCACAGCCACCCTGGCTATACCGGAAGCGATCTTTACGGAGGCTTTTTTAAGTTTTATCGGTCTGGGTGTATCTGCGCCTCGGGCCAGCTGGGGTATGCTTGCTTCAGATGCCCTCGTCAGCCTGAAATCATATCCCCACCTGCTCTTTTTCCCGGCCGCGGCCATCTGTATTACCTTGCTGGCTTTTAACTTCCTGGGTGACGGTTTACGGGATGCCCTGGATCCGAAGATGCGAAAGTAGGAGGTCTCTTTTGTGGAACAACTGTTGCACGTAAAAAACCTTGAAGTTGAGTTCAGGACCTACGCTGGCGTGGTCAAAGCGGTGCGCGGGATTGAATTTCAGGTTAATCCGGGCGAGGTGGTGGCCATTGTCGGCGAATCGGGCTGTGGCAAGAGTGTTACCGCCCAATCGATCATGCGGCTAATCCCTTCGCCGCCAGGCCGGATTACCGGCGGCTCGATTATCTTTGACGGAGAAAATCTTTTAAATAAAACCGAGCGGCAAATGCAAAAGATCAGGGGAAACACTATCGGGATGATTTTTCAGGATCCGATGACTTACCTGAACCCGGTTTTAACTATCGCTACCCAGATTACAGAAAATCTTCGTTTGCACAAGAGGATGAACAAAGAACAAGCGATGCGGCGGGCGGTGGAGCTGTTTGGCTTGGTCGGTATCCCGGAGCCAGAAATTAGATTAAAGCAATACCCGCACCAGTTTAGCGGGGGGATGCGACAACGGGTCATGATCGCCATGGCTCTGGCTTGCGAGCCGAAGTTAATCATTGCCGACGAGCCGACCACTGCCCTGGATGTAACTGTTCAGGCGCAAATACTGGAATTGATTAAAGGGTTGAAGGATCGTTTTCAAACGGCAATTATTCTGATTACTCATGACTTAGGGGTGGTGGCCGGCCAGGCTGATCGTATTTTAGTGATGTACGCAGGACAGATCGTAGAAACCGGAACCACCGACGAAGTGCTGAAAAAGCCGTCACATCCTTACACCTGGGGATTACTCAAATCTGTGCCCCGGCTCGACGCCGTAAAAGGGAAAAAGTTAACTCCGATCTGGGGGCAGCCGCCCGATCTGTTGCAGGATTTTACTAGCTGTCCTTTTGTGCCGCGTTGTGATTATGCCATGAGTATCTGCGCCCAACAGATGCCGCCATTTTTTAACGGTAACAAGGTCAGGTGCTGGCTTAACCATCCCCAGGCTCCGAAAGTAAAGTTTAAGAAGGAGGTTTCCTGATCATGGGTTCATCCTCGGCTCAAACACCGATTCTACAAGTAAACAAGTTGAAAAAATATTTCCGACAGGACAGCAGCATGTTTGGCCGCAGCGAAAGGTGGTTAAAGGCGGTTGATGGGGTTACCTTTACCATTCAGACCGGGGAAACCCTGGGACTGGTTGGCGAGAGCGGTTGCGGGAAAACTACCGTTGGGCGTACCGTGATCGGTCTCTATCAGCCTACCGCTGGTTGGGTGGCCTACAAGGGGATTAACCTGGCCCGAGTTACGGCCTCCCGGCGACTGAAAAACAGGCGGCAGATGCAGATGATTTTTCAAGATCCGTATGCTTCCTTAAATCCACGGATGACTGTCGGTGATATTATCGGCGAGCCGATTGCCATTCATCAGCCCCGGATAAGGAATAAAGAGCGGGCGGACAGAATTAATGAACTGCTAAACATGGTCGGCCTCAACCCGGAGCACGCCAACCGTTACCCGCATGAATTTAGCGGTGGCCAACGTCAGCGCATCGGCATTGCCCGGGCCCTGGCTGTAGAGCCGGAGCTGATAGTTTGTGATGAACCTGTTTCCGCCGTCGATGTCTCCATCCAGGCTCAGATCATTAATATGCTTGAAGAGCTGCAGGAGAAGCTAAACTTGACTTACCTGATCATTGCGCATGACCTTTCGATGGTCAAGCATATTTCTGATCGTGTGGCGGTCATGTACCTGGGGAAGATCGTGGAGATGGTTGAAAGTGAAGAGCTATATAACAATCCCCTTCATCCTTATACCAGGGCTCTCCTCTCGGCGGTCCCGATAGCTGATCCTGATGTCGAGCGTCAGCGAAAGCGAATTCTTCTTGAAGGCGACCTGCCAAGTCCGGTGAACCCGCCGTCCGGATGTTATTTTCATACCCGTTGCTATCGGGTTCTCCCGGTGTGCCGTGAACAGGAGCCGGCGATGCGAGAGCTGGGAAACGGGCATTATGTTGCTTGTCATAATGTTTAAACACCGCATAGAGCTATTAATATTATTCCAGGGATAAAGCCGGTTAGTTTAAAAGAAACGACAACTCTATTCTGTCGTTTACACCTGTGCCAGCTATTAGATGGCACCTGCGTTTGTGTTGTGAGAGATGTCCCGGGGTCGTATTCTATCCTTTATTTCTCGGGGAAGGCAGGAATTTGCCGTTGCCAAGGCGAAACAACCTAATTGCGGAGGGTTAGAACCCGGCTTTTTATGAAAACCCTTTTTTTGTTTTCCTGGTGGTGATATAATAAGCTGTGGTTTAGCGTCCGTCACCGGCCGCGAAAGGCAGTGCAAGTAAAGGAGGAGAAGGATCTGGCAAAAGTAAAGACCAGCAAACAGCTTAAAAGACAGCGAAAAAAAAGACGCAGAGCCAAAAAGAGAAAGAGATTAAAGGGCCGGACCTAGTTGTGCTGTGCCTTCCGGGCTGTTTTTAGTGCTGTCAACATTAGTTACCGAGAAACTTAAAAAGGTGTTTCTTTCCTCCGGTGTAAAAAGGCCGAAGGGATAAGTGCAGTGTGTTCTTAGTTTATGATTTACTTTTTCCGTAACCCTGGTTACGGTTTTTTATTATATTAATTTATGAATGGATAAAGATACAGTCTTTATCTTCTGGGGCCGGTATGCTATGATTTTGTAAATTAACTGTACTGATCGATTCTTTTTTGCAGGAGGTGCTGCGGTGAAAGTGCTGGTCAGCGACCCCCTTTCTCCGGAGGGGGTCGCTCTTTTAGAAAAATATCATCAGGTAGATCAGATTACCGGGTTAAATGAGACGCAGTTAATCGATCTGATTGGCGGGTATGATGCCCTGGTGGTGCGCAGCGGGACAAAAGTAACCGCCGCGGTGATCGATGCTGGTAAAAACTTGAAGGTGATCGGTCGGGCCGGAGTAGGGGTCGACAATATTGATCTGGAGCGGGCTACCGCGCGGGGGATCATTGTATTAAATGCCCCCGAAGGAAATACTATTTCTGCGGCGGAGCACGCCATCGCCATGCTCACTTCCCTGGCTCGAAATATTCCGGCGGCAGACGCCGCTTTAAAAGGCGGACGCTGGGAACGGGGCCGCTTTATGGGCGTGGAGTTAAATCAGAAGACCCTGGGTATTATTGGGCTTGGTCGGATCGGCAGCGAGGTAGCTAAGAGGGCTAGGGCTCTAGGCATGATTATTTTGGCTTACGATCCCTATATTGCGGCGGAGCAGGCTGAAAAAATTGGTGTCACCCCAGTTACTCTGGATCTCCTCTTAAGCCGGGCTGATTTCATTACTTTGCACCTGCCCTGTAATAAGCAGACCTATCACCTGATTGGAGCAGAAGAGCTGGCCATGATGAAACCAGAAGTGCACCTGGTCAACTGTGCCCGGGGAGGGCTGATTGATGAAGATGCTCTTTATGAAGCACTTCTTGAGGAGAAAGTAGCCGGGGCGGCACTCGATGTCTTTGAACATGAACCGCCCCTGGAAAGTCCCCTCTTAAAACATCCCCGTGTCATCGCGACACCGCATCTTGGGGCCTCGACAAAGGAGGCCCAGGTTAATGTAGCGGTGCAGGTAGCGGAGCAGGTAGTCTTCGCTCTGCGCGGCGACCCAGTGGTTTCAGCCGTGAATATGCCATCAATGCTACCTGAGGTGATGGCCGAGATAAAACCCTTTTTACCGCTGATGCGGCTGCTGGGTGGTTTATATTTCCAGCTTTACGGCGGCCGGATTGAAGAGATCGAGCTTTATTACGGCGGCGCGGTAGCCGAATACCCGGTTGCCCCCTTGACCACCGCCTGCCTGATCGGTCTTTTTTCGCATATTCTGGGTGAACAGGTCAACTTTGTTAACGCACCGCATATTGCGCGTAGCAGGGGGGTTCGGGTACGTGAATCGATCAGCAAAAATATAGAAAACTTTACCAACCTAGTTGTGCTGACGGTTTCAGCCGGCGGTGAAAAACAGACCATTGCCGGAACCATTTTTAATCGCAGTGATATTCGCATCGTCAGGATCGGAGGGTACCACATTGAAGTGATCCCCTCACCGTTCATGCTGTTATGCACGTATATCGATAAGCCGGGGGTAATCGGTCGGGTCGGCACTTTTTTAGGCCATAATCAGATCAATATTGGCGGAATGCAGGTAGGTCGCCGCTCAATTGGGGGTGAGGCGGTCATGGCGCTGCAGGTTGATGATCAGATTACTCCGGAGCTCTTGGACCAGTTGGCGAAGCTGGAAGGGGTTTTAACCGCCCGCTTTATTCATCTTCAAGACCGGGAGCTATTTTCAAAGGGCTAATCTTCAGGTTTTATACCGGGCCGTGTAATTGCCGGTAAAAAGAAATTTTGCCAGAGAGGAGGTTTTACGGTGCCCTTGTATGAGTTTTATTGCCCACAGTGCCGTAAAAAATTTGAAGAACTGTGCCGCACAGCTCTGGACAGCCTACCCTGTCCGCAGTGCGCTGCTGAATCAAAGAAGGTACTCTCTGCTTTTCGCGCCGGTAAAAGCAGTTTAGGGGAGAGCATTGCTGCTTCGGACGGATGCGGTGGGTGAAGCAGCAAAAACTGCAGCAGTTGCTGAGTTTAACATTTTTACAAAAACCTCTTCACGTGATACCGGTGAAGAGGTTTTCTTGTGCATATCCTTTCCAGGCCGGGGGGAAAAATAAACTGTCCTTTATTTTTCCGAAAGTCAAAAAAGGCGGGACCGGCCATGTATGCCAGAGCCCCTGGAATTATGCTTGTGGTTATTGTCATCGCAGTGCTCTACTTGATTTTGCTGTACCGAGTACTGGATCGGTTACGGATGGACAAGAAAACGGCGCTGATCCTGGTTGCCCTGATGTACGTGGGCGGGTTTCTCCCCTCTTTGCCGCTAGGCGGGGGGTTGGCCCTAAACATAGGCGGAATGGGGATACCCCTGGGAATCTGTGCTTACCTGGTCATTAAAGCCCCGGAAAAAGAAGAAAGGTTGCGCGGTCCTCTGACTGCACTGGCGGGAGCGATCCTGGTCTGGAGTCTAGACCGCCTTTTACCGGTTAATCCGGGCTCGCTGGGATACGAACTAGACCCTCTCTACCTGCCAGCCATAGCGGCAGGCTTGATTGCTTATCTTCTGGGACGCTCGCGTCGCGCCGCATTTATCGGCGGGGTAGGCTCTATCTTTCTTATGGATCTAAGCTCCTGGGCGGAAAATATAATCCGCGGGTTTCGAAATATTCCGGTCGTTTTAGGCGGCGGCGGAGTTTTTGATGCTGCTTTAATTGCCGGGGTTATCGGGACCCTTTTGGCCGAGCTAATCGGTGAAGTGAAAGAGCGGCTCAACAGGGGACCGGATTGATTCCGATATAAACAGAGAAGGGTGAGCATGATTAACAGGAAGCAAAGGCTGCCGGCAACCGTTTTTTTAATTTTTCTCCTGAGCACAATCTGCGGAGGGGGGCTCCTTTGCGGTCTGACCGGAGCCGGTCGGGTCCTGGCCGAAGAGCGGTGGCTCGATGAACTGACCCTGGAAGAGCTGAAAAGCGGGCGTTACTTTTATATGGTTGACGAAAAAGGACAGACAATCCTGATCACCGGCCGCCGCCTCAGGACCAGAGATCGTTTTCTAACTGCGGATAACGATCTTTATGAAGTTGAAACTGTTGAAGGTTACCTGGCCCGGGCCCGGTTTATCGAGAAGGTTGATTTGAAAACGTTCACCAATTCCGCTGCTGGCCCGGGAGCGGCTTCTCCTGATGAAAACGAAGAAACACCGGCTTATAAAATCGCGATCTACCACTCGCATAATGCCGAATCCTACGTGCCCAGCGACGGTAGTGACAGCATCTACGGCGCAGGGGGGATTCACGATGTCGGCCTGGCTTTTAAAGAGTCTTTGGAGAAAAAAGGAATTAACGTTCTCTACTCCGACCAGCTGCATCTGCCTCACGATCGCGGCGCTTACCGGAGATCCCGGGTCACGGCGCTGCGCCTGTTAAGGGAGCGCCCCGACGCCATTTTTGATCTGCATCGGGATGCGGCTCCCTGGGAAAAATATGCACTTGAGCTTAACGGAGAAACCGTGACGCAGATTCAAATTGTTGTTGGCCTGAGCAATCCCGGTACGGCCACCAACCAGCAGTTTGCCTATGACCTGAAAGGGTATGCCGATCGTCTTTACCCGGGCCTGATTCACGGTGTCTTAATCATCTGGGGCAGCTATAACCAGGATCTTTCGCCGCTGGCCTTGCTGCTGGAAGTAGGGGCCCACACCAATACCAAGGAGGCGGCACAGCGGGGGATTGCCCGCTTTGCCGATGTGGTTTCTTATTATTTCTATGGTCCGGCCTATCTAAAAGAGCAAGAGATAGCACCCGGGCCGCAGAAACCGGAGGCAGCTCCTGCTGCCCGTCCCAAGTACGGGATCATGCGGGCGGTTTCGGGAACGGTGCTCAGCCTGCTTTTTGTCTCGCTGGGAGCAGCGCTGGGCTTTTATTTTCTAAATAACCCCGACGCCTTGGAGAGACTTTATCTCTGGTGGGAGGGGCTTCCCCGGAGAGCGTCCTCATTGGGCCGCCGGGTCCGGGCTTATTTGCGAAGCTTGCCGCTACTGCTAAAAACGGTCTTTCGGGAGGCCCCGCAAAACCTGCGACGGGCTTGGCGGGAGCTCTGCCGGGAAGGGCGAATTGTGCCCCGGCTGTTCCAAGATCTTGGCTCCATCGTGCTGCATTCGGGGAAGCGGGCCCTGGCGGCGGCCGCAGCTCTCTGGAAGGAGACCCCGCAAAACTTGCAGCAAGCCTGGAAGACACTCCGCCGGGAAAGCCGGGAGCTACCGAACTTGCTGCGTGAAGATCTTTATTTGATCAAAGAGACCGCCGGCCGCCTTCTCAACCGGGTTACCTTAAGCATGCATGAATCCCGAGTAAAATTGAGACTGGCCTGGGCTGAAGCAAAAACGGAGGCGGCAGTTTTATCCAGGCTCTTTCGTGAATATATCTTCTTGCTGTACAACCGCTTGCGGCCTTGAGCGATTGCCCGCCCCGTTTTTCTATCAGGATCTCCCTAGTTTCTTATAAGTTTTTCTACTTTTTCTATCTCTTGGGGGAGAGGGGCCCTAATGGAAAAGTTTCCCCGCCCCTTTAAGTGTAAGTTCTTCCTCCCTCCTCTGGGGGGGTGTCTATTCTACGGCAGGGAAAGAGGGAGCGGTGTAGAATTCCTATCAGGAATGCTTCTATCTACTAAATCAAAGCAGCAATGTTTTTCATGGGAGGGCACAGATGACTAAATATATTTTTATCACCGGCGGAGTTGTTTCATCATTGGGGAAAGGGATTACGGCTGCTTCTCTCGGCTGCCTTTTAAAAACACGGGGGTTAAAGCTGACCATTCAAAAATTTGATCCTTATATTAACTACGACCCGGGGACGATGGGCCCGCACCAGCATGGGGAGATATTTGTTACTGAAGACGGGGCTGAGACTGATCTGGACCTAGGCCATTATGAAAGATTTATCGATCAGAATTTAACCAGGGATAACAATATCACTACCGGCAAGATCTACTGGTCGGTGATCGAGAGCGAGCGAAAGGGACTCTACCGGGGGCAGACTGTCCAGGTGATCCCGCATATCACTGATGAAATCAAGAGCCGTATGCAGAAGATTGCTCAAAACAGCGATATCGATCTCGTTATTACCGAGATTGGGGGCACCGTCGGTGATATTGAAAGCCTTCCCTTTCTCGAAGCCATCCGCCAGCTGCGTTACGATCTGGGCTGGGAAAATGTCCTCTTTATCCATGTCACCCTGGTACCGTATCTGCCCATGTCAGGCGAGCTGAAAACCAAACCGACCCAGCACAGCGTCAAAGAGCTACGCAGCATCGGGATTCAGCCCGATATTATAATTTGCCGGACTGAGCAGCCTTTAAACAGCAATGTCAAGCGGAAGATCGCTCTTTTCTGTAATGTTAAACCACACGAAGTTGTCGAAAATCTGGATGTCGATAGCATCTACAAGGTTCCGCTGCAGCTGCAGCAGCAGGGTTTGGATCAGATGGTTGTGAAGAAGTTGCAGCTGAACTGTGACGAAGCGCAGATGGGTTCATGGGAAAAGCTTGTTCGCAGCATTGATAGTTTGAAAGGTGAAGTTACGGTTGCCCTTGTTGGCAAGTATGTTACATACCCCGATGCCTATCTAAGCGTCAACGAGTCGCTTTTTCATGCCGGGTTGGAAAACAAGACAGCAGTAAAGGTACAGGCGATCCCGGCGGAAGATTTTGAAACCGGAGATCCGGAAGCCCTTCTCGAAGGGGTTGATGCAGTCCTTGTCCCCGGTGGCTTTGGCAACCGCGGGATCGAGGGGAAGATCAGGGCGGTGCGCGTAGCCCGTGAAGCAAAGATCCCCTTCCTGGGGCTTTGCTTGGGGATGCAGTGCGCAGTAATCGAATTTGCCCGCCATGTAGCCGGGCTAAAGGGTGCCCACAGTACCGAATTTGATACCGAAACCCCGTTCCCGGTATTTGATTACTTGCCGGGGCAGGATAACAACACTCGCCTGGGAGGTACACTTCGTCTCGGAGCTCATCCCTGCACGGTTAAAGAAGGGACCCTGGCCCGAAAAATTTACGGAGTCGATACCATCGTAGAGCGTCACCGGCACCGTTTTGAATTTAACCGAGATTTCCAGGCCAGGTTGGAGAAGGCCGGAATGCTCTTCAGCGGGATCAACGAAACAACCGGACTTGTAGAGATGATCGAGCTACCCGTTCATCCCTGGTTTGTGGCCGTTCTCTTTCATCCAGAATTCAAATCGAGGCCGCATCGGGCACATCCGCTCTTCCGCGAATTTATTGCCGCCGCCCTGCGGATGCAGAAAAATTAATTGTTTGCAGGGGGGGATAACGAGCTGCGGTAAGCAAGAATCTTTTGTAAAACTGTCTCGGCCAGGCGATTGATCTCCCCGAAGCGCATGTTAGGGATATAATACGACTCCAGCTCCTGGTGCACCTCCCTGGCCCGGCTGATATAATCAACAGCGGCATTGAAGGTGTGCTCATATAGCTTCCGGGCGAGATCACGCTCTTTTTCCAGGCGGCGCCCGGGTTTTTTCACGTAAGCGTCGGTTTCGATAACGCGGTCTTCACCGGTTGGCTCCAGGATATGCGGCGTAACGCTGTTAAGAACGGCTGTCTTGAGCTGCGGGATGATCAGGTGGTCAATTTTATCAGGATCAAGTGCACAGTGGTAAACTTCGACGAAGAAACTGCGCATGACCGCAGCATCCTTGATCCGGGCAATGAGCTCGTTTTTACCGGTTCCGTCATCACCGCTGATAATGTAACGTTGAAAGCCTTGATCGACAATTGTTTCCAGGTAGCTGATCGGGCCGTCCGGGGTGATCGCCGTAGCAAAAAGATGGCGCTCCCGCCGTTCCACACTGCTTTCGTGGACCTTCCCTGCAAAAACCTCTCCGATCACCTGCAGGGCCAGCCTGTCGAGACCGGCTGTATCAAGGCATCTGTTTTCCCGGTAGTAGTCTTCGACCTCATCGAGGAAGAGTTTCGCCGCTGCGAGGTAGCGGTAGGCGCGGCGGTAAAGGCGCGCGGTCTCCCGGTTTGAACTGAGAATAGCCTCGCGCCGGGCAATCACCTCTGCTTCATCCCAAAATTCCCCCAGGTTAACGATCTCATCTACTGCGCCCGGGTTCTTGGGATCGACAATGTGCGGCGTGGTCCCATCAATGCAGGCGATCTGCAGCTGGGGGAAGACAATTCCGTCAAGGGATTCGCTATCTGCGGAGCAGCAGTGAAATTCAGCATTACAGCCCCTCTCGATTAATTCCCGGGCAATATTTTTCATAAAGGTAGATTTCCCTACACCCGGCCCGCCTTTGATTACAAAGATACGGGTGGCGTTGTCTTCAATGATCTGGTCATAAAACGAATAAAACCCGTAGGCCGAGTTTGAACCCGGAAACATCTTTCTAATTTTTCCCCGAGGCATCCCGGAAGCCTCCTGCCGGTTAATTGCCGCTACCTCTATATACTATGAGCTGGGGGGACAGTAGGTTAAGAGATTTTCTGAAGAGAGCGCCTCTTCCCCGGTGCGGGCTTAACAAGCTGGGAACGCTTGTCTTTTTTTGCTCCGGCGGGTATGATCATAAAAAGGTAGCTGCTGGTAGGCTAGCTTTCAGTAGTTAATCAGCTTTCAGGCGGTGAGTTTGCATGCAGAGTAAGCCAGACGGAGAATTCAGCCCCCGTCAATTTATTGAAGAGGCGGTCCGGCAGATCAACCGCACTGTCGGAGCGGGAGAGAAGGTGGTCTGCGCTTTGAGCGGCGGGCTTGATTCCACCGTGGTAGCCTTCTTGCTGGACCGTGCTATCGGCGAACGGCTTGTAGCCATCTTTGTGGATCACGGGATGCTGCGCAAAGGGGAGGCGGCGGAGGTAACCGCTCTTTGCAGTAACAGGCTGCGGGGCCGTTTTATCAGCCTTGACGCCAGGGAACGTTTCTTAAAAGTGCTGCGCGGCGTGACCGACCCGGAGCAAAAGCGGAAGATTATCGGGGCGGAGTTCATTCGCCTCTTTAAAGAGAAGGCTCTCTCCATGGGTGATATCGGCTACCTGGCCCAGGGGACCATCTGCTCTGATGTTGTCGAGAGCGGGGCCGGACCGGGCGGAGCGGCGATTAAGGCGCACCACAACGTCGGGGGGTTGCCCGCTGAGCTCGGGTTTAAGCTGATCGAGCCGCTGCGGGAGCTCTACAAGGATAAGGTGCGTTTAGTAGGGGAGGAGCTGGGCCTTTCGGAAGCGATTTTGCGGCGGCAGCCATTCCCCGGGCCAGGCCTGGCGGTGCGAATTATAGGAGAGATTACCGCTGCCAAGCTGACCATTTTACAGGAGGCCGATGCAATTTTTTGCGAAGAGGTAGCCACGGCGGGCCTGTCGGAAAAGCTCTGGCAATATTTTGCCGTTCTTACCGGTGTCCGCGCGGTAGGGATCAAAGACGGGCGGCGCCATTACGGAGAGGTGGTGGCCCTGCGCGCGGTTACCTCTACCGATGCCCTGACCGCCGGTTGGGCGCAGCTGCCCGGGGCCCTTCTCGAGAAGGTCTCACAGCGCATTACCGCTGAAATCCCCGCTGTCTCCAGGGTGGTTTACGATATTACCTCCAAGCCTCCCGGGACCATCGAGTGGGAATAAAAGGAGGCCCGGGTTTACCCGAGGCCTCCTGCCCTATATTTTTCTGCGAAATTCCGTAGCTTAATCTCCCCGTTCCTGCATCCGCTGGGCTTCGCTTAGCGAGGCGATCTCCAGGCCGCGCATCGCTTCACCGAGGCCCCTGGAGACCTTCAGCAGGACCGCCGGATCGTCATAATGTGCCGTCGCCTGGACGATGGCCTCGGCCCGGGCCTGCGGATTTTCGGACTTAAAGATGCCCGAACCGACAAAGATCCCATCGGCGCCCAGCTGCATCATTAAGGCAGCGTCGGCAGGGGTGGCGATACCACCGGCAGCGTAGTTTAATACCGGGAGGCAGCCGTTTTCTTTCACCTGCCGGAGCAACCCGAGAGAGGCCTTCATCTCTTTGGCCAGGACGGCCAGTTCATCGTCAGGGGCATTAATCACCCGGCGAAGCTCTTCCATGACCTGACGGATATGGCGCACCGCTTCAACCACGTTGCCGGTTCCCGGTTCTCCCTTGGTGCGCAGCATCGCCGCACCCTCGGAGATACGGCGCAGCGCTTCGCCGAGATTCCTGGCCCCGCAGACAAAGGGAACCTTGAAAGCGTGCTTGTCGATATGGTAGCGCTCATCGGCCGGAGTGAGCACTTCGCTTTCATCAATAAAATCGATGCCCAGCTCTTCTAGAATTCTTGCTTCCATAAAATGACCGATGCGCACCTTGGCCATCACCGGAATGTTCACTGCATCCATGATCCGGCTGACCAGTTCTGGATCTGCCATCCGGGCTATTCCACCGGAAGCCCGGATATCAGCCGGGACCCGTTCTAGAGCCATTACCGCGACGGCGCCGGCCTTCTCGGCAACCTTGGCCTGTTCGACGGTAGTTACATCCATGATCACGCCGCCTTTTTTAATCTGGAGCGGACCTTGCTTGATGCAGGGTTTGTTCTGATCCTTCATTTCCAGTCTCCTCCTACTTAAAATTCTGCCTGAGATCTGCTTGCTGGTGGTCATGGCGGTAAGCCCTTTGCCGCCAGAAATTCTTTAATTTCACGAATAGAAAAGTTGTTGTTATGGAGTATTGAAGCTGCCAGGACTGCATCCGCTCCGCCTTTGGTGAGCGCCTCGTAAAGATGTTCCAGCTTGCCCGCCCCTCCGGAGGCGATTACCGGAATGGAGATGGCGCCGGTTACGGCGGTAAGCAGAGCCAGGTCGTACCCCTGTAAGGTCCCATCGGCGTCCATCGAGGTTAGTAAAATCTCCCCGGCGCCGAGCTGTTCTGCTTTGCGTGCCCATTCGACAGCATCACAGCCGGTTGGGTGGCGGCCGCCCCTGCTGTAAACCTCCCAGCGGGGCTTCTCGCCAGGCTGCGCCGGAGCGAGCCTGCGGGCATCGATGGCCACGACGATGCGGCGGCGGCCAAAAAGCCGGGCTCCCTCCTCGATTAAGGTCGGGTTTTCCAGGGCGGCGCTGCTAATTGAAACCTTGGAGGCTCCGTTTTGCAGCATCTCGTCGATTATATCAGTTCGATCGATACCGCCTCCCACGGTCAGGGGTATCCCGGCGGTTGTTGAAATTTTTCGGATTAGGCTAAAGGTGAGGGGACGGCTGGCCGGGGAAGCGGCGATATCAAGTAAAAATAGCTCGTCCGCTCCCTCCCGGGCATAAAAAATAGCTCGCTCCACCGGATCGCCGGCATCACGCAGACTGGAAAATTGTACACCTGTAACTACGCGGCCTTCGCGCAGGTCAAGACAGGGGATAATTCTGGGAGAATTCATCTATTATCTTTCGCCCCCGGGCGTCTGTTTGCGCTTTAATCTTACCAAAATTATTAAACCGCTGCAAGCTGACGCCACCGGCCGATTGCACCAAGCTACTGTCTAACAGGACCTCTTGCCAATCAGGCCGTCTGCGGGGGCCGGTTAACGCTTTTTGTTTTTAATCTGGGCGCCGCTGTTCGGGTCGATATAGTAATCATCATCGTAGAGCAGCTCGGAAACAGGGACAATAGTATAATTGTGGCGGCGATAATAAGCGATGATTTCAGGGAGAGCATCGGCGGTATAAAGCCCGTTGTTATGAAAAAGGATGATCGCTCCCTTGTGAGCGCGGCTGGTAACCCGCTCGACGATCTCCTCTTTGGTCAGGTTCTGCCAGTCAAGGGAATCAATGCTCCACTGAATAGTTTTATAGCCGAGCCCGGAAGCCGTTTCAATGACCTGGTTGCTATATTCGCCGAAGGGGGGGCGGAAGAGGGTAGTCTTCTGTCCCGAAACCTGTTCGATCATCTGCTCAACCCTTTTCAATTCGACGCGGATCTCCTCTCCGGTCAGGTTGTTCAGGTGCGGGTGGGTGAGGGTATGATTGCCAATTTCGTGGCCTTCTCGGGCAATTAACTTGACATATTCAGGGTAGGACTCGACCCAGAAGCCGGTCAAAAAGAAGGTGGTTTTAATCTCGTTTTCTTCTAATACTTCAAGAATTTTTTCGGTGCGCTCAGCGCCCCAGCTGGCATCAAAAGAGAAAGCCACCTTTTTTTCATCTGTCTCCACATAATAGATTGGCACCAGCCGTTCCCCCTGGCCTACCACTGCCGCGAGCCGCCCGGGAAGGTTAAACAAGGGGGTTAGCAGGAGAATCGCCGCCACCAGGCCGAGCCCGAATATTAACCTCAGCCGTTCTTTCCTGATGAAGATAGTCACAAACAAGTTAATCACCCCCTTTAACGATATGAAACCAGAAAGTGGTTTATGCTTTCCCCAAAAACGTTTCTTTTAAGTTATAATAGAAAAAATACATACAGATAGGTGGAGGCAATTTAAATGAATGGACCCAAGCGGCGAAGCTGTCTAGAGTTAATCAAACCGTACGAGCCGGGCAAACCGGTAGAAGAGGTAGAACGTGAGCTCGGGTTGACCGATGTGCTCAAGTTGGCCTCCAACGAGAACCCCCTGGGACCTTCTCCGGCGGCCCTGGAGGCTCTTAAAGAACAGCTCGAACGGTTGCATTATTATCCTGACGGAAACTGTTATTATCTAAAGAAAGCCCTGGCTGAAAAATATAGGGTTACCTTTGAAGAACTGATCATCGGCAACGGAACCGATGAGCTGCTGACCCTGTTGACCCTGGCCTATATTAACCCCGGGGACGAGGCGGTAATGGTTCATCCGACATTCTCCGAGTACGAGTTTGCCTTGCGCCTGATGGGCGGGATCCCGCGCCGCATCCCCCTGGTCGGGGATGAATTTAGCTACGATTTTGCTGTGCTTGCCGCTGCCGTTAACGAGCGTACCCGCCTGGTCTTTATCTGCAGCCCGAACAACCCCACCGGGACGATCATCTCGCGTGAGCAGCTGGAAGAATTTATGGCTAGCCTGCCATCTAACGTTCTTGTGGTGCTTGATCACGCCTATATTGAGTATGTCACCGATCGTTCTCATCCTGACGGCCTGGACTATATTCAGCAGAAGCGGCCGCTTTTGGTTCTGCGGACTTTTTCCAAAATCTATGGCCTGGCCGGTTTGCGCATCGGTTATGCTCTAGCCCCTGCACCTGTGATCGCTGATCTTAACAGGGTCAGAGAGCCCTTCAACGTAAATACACTGGCCCAGGTTGCCGCCGCTGCTGCCCTGGAGGATAGGGCACACCTTGCTCGCAGCCTGGCCCTGGTTGAAAAAAGCCGGCAGCAGCTTGCGGCTGGATTTAAGCAGATGGGCTTAAAAGCGGTGCCCACCGGGGCTAATTTCTTCTTTGTCGATGTTAAAACCGACTCTAGAAGGCTTTTCCAGGCGCTGCTGCGGCGTGGGATCATTATCCGCAGCGGAGATATATTCGGTTATCCCACTCACATCCGGGTCACTTGCGGCACCGAAGAGCAGAACGAGCGCTTTTTAAACGCACTGGCCGCAGAAATTTGAAGTTATAAGCTTCAGGCTAGAAGTTGGCAAAGGATCTTCGGTAACCGGTTCTGGTAATTCTAGCTGTTGGCTTGTAGGAGCAACACTGGCTTGGCCTGAGCTTTGACCACCGGCCCTCGACCTCTAAATACCGGGTTTTTTGCCCGGTATTTTATTGTTACTTATTTAAAGATATTAAAAAAATAACTTGACGGAACACTCAATATAATTTATCTTTAAATTAGTATTAAATATTAATAGATTAAATTGTTTTTGATAGAAGGGCTGTTAACGAACCCTGTAAAGGTTGGAAAGATTTTGTATATTAAACAATAGAATTAAAGGAGGAAGAGCAATGCCTGTTCAGGAATGGAAGCTGTCGCTGCTGAACGATTACCCGGAGAAATGGGCGCGAAATGATCCCCACAAGGCGGCCCTAATCCAGCATGAAGATGGTAAAACAATGACCTACAAACAGTTTAACACCATGGTGGATCTCTTCGCCTTGCGTCTTCTCGACCTCGGGATTGAGAAAGGGGATCGCGTTGCTACAATGCTGGTGCTGATCCCCGAGCATGTTATCTTAATGTATGCCTGCTTTAAAATCGGGGCGATCATTGCGCCCCTGGATGTGCGCCTTAAAGAGGCCGAAGTGGTTCGTGATTTAAGCAAGATCAAGCCGAAAGCCTTCTTTTTCCTGGGAAAGACTCCGCTGCGTGACTTCCGCGAAGTAGGGAAGGCGGTCCGGGAGAACTGTCCATACGTTAAACACCTGGTCCAGTTTACTCCCGATCCGCAGCCGGGTGATCTTCTGGACGGGGCGATGGCCATTACCGACCTGATGAATAAAAGAAAGATGGTTGCCCTGAAGATCAAAGATCTTTTCCAGGGGGGGTTAAAAAAAGCAGCGGCCCGGATCGATACGCACACCCCGGCCCTGATCATCTTTACCACCGGGACAACGGGAGAGCCCAAGCCGGCGGTAATGTGTCATGAAAATATCATTATTCAGAATGAGGTTTTAGCCAGGGGGTTTGGCTATGAGATCGAGCGTGACGAGATGCGCATGTTGATCAACCTGCCGCCGAGCCATGTTGGCTGTGTTACCGAGCAGCTAATGACGACCCTCTTCCTCGGGGGAACCGCCTACCTGCTACAGATATTTGACCCCCGGATGACCCTCGAAGCCATCGAAAAACACAGGATTACCGTGCTGGGGCAGATTCCAACACAATATCGCCTGGAGTGGGCCCTGCCTGAATACAGCAATTATGATCTCAGCAGTCTTCGCTTTGCTATCTACGGCGGCTCTGCCGTGGACAGCGCTTTCCTAAAAGAGATGGCTAAAATGGCTCCTGGTTTCGGCACGGGCATGGGGATGACCGAGACGGCCGGCTTCTACACCTTTACCGCGCCGGGGATTACGGTTGAAGAGATGGCCGGGCAGGTTGGTGCTGCCTTCGACGAACTGGCCCCGGTGACCGTGCGTAAACCGATGCAGCCCGATGGCTGGGCCGGGGAGGAGTTGCCCGACGGCGAGGTCGGCGAGATCTGCGTGCACGGGCCCATTGTCTTTCAGGGTTACTACAACCTTCCTGAAGAAACAGCGAAGACGGTTTCTAAAGACGGTGTCCTCTACACCGGGGATATGGGCTATTACAAAATGGTGGGCTCTCACCGGGCCCTCTTTCTCTCGGGAAGGCAGAAGTTTGTCATCAAGCAGAAGGGTTACCAGGTTTTCCCTGACGAGGTGGAGGAATTTATCGCCTCTCATGAGAAGGTAGACCTTGTTGACGTGGTCGGGGTCAAACACCGGGTTTTTGATGAAGGGATCTTTGCCTTTATCCGTCCCAAGAAAGGCGTCGAACTAACCGTGGCCGAGATCGAAGAGTACTGTAAAAATATTGCTGCTTACAAGAGGCCGCAGCATATTGAAATCTGGCCCCAGGATAAAGATTTTCCCCTGACCAGGGTCTCCAAGGTAGATAAGCGTGAGCTGAAAACCATAGCCGAAGAGATTGTGGAACAACTGCGCCGCGAAGGCAAGTGGGACGCCGCTTCTGTCTAGGCCCCGTTATTGAGGCGGTACATTTTATTTTATTGTTGCCGGAGACAGACGTAAACAGGTTGGGCGATGAAGGCCCGGCCTCTGCAAAGGGGTATCGAAAAACAGTATCGTTAAATTGCCTAGGGCGGCCCGCTGGGTCGCCCTAGGCCGGTAACCCTATCGTATCTCCGCCTTAATGCGCCGCTATCTTGCTGCCCGCTCTACTGTTACCTGGGCGAAGGCGCTCTTAATATACTGGCTAAAAGTTGGTCTAAGGGCTTTCCTCACTCACTATAATAGATTATAGCTGCGACTGGTTTAAGGAGGAAAGCACTTTGCGTCCGGCCATCTCTGCCGCGGTAATTATATTCTTTTTCTACCTGCTCTACCGCCAAAGAAATGAGCTGCCCCGGCAAAAAAAAGATTTCAGTACTTACCTGATGGCTTTTTGCGCCATCTTTCTTACTGTTTCCATGGTTTGCTTTCCGAAAGATGCGTTTGAAGCCGCGGTGGCGGGGCTGCAGATCTGGTGGGATATCGTCTTCCCGGGGCTGATGCCATTTTTTATTATATCGCAAATTCTTCTCGGCCTCGGCGTCGTCCACATGATGGGTGTTTTTTTAGAGCCGGTAATGCGTCCCCTCTTCAATGTGCCCGGGGCCGGTTCTTTTGTCATGGCCATGGGCCTGGCCTCAGGTTTTCCGATCGGGGCTGTTTTAACCACCGAGCTGCGGGCCCAAAATCTATGCAACCGCGTAGAGGCGGAGAGGCTGCTTAGCTTTACCAATACCGCGGATCCTCTTTTTATGATCGGGGCGGTGGCCGTAGGGATGTTCGGTTATCCGCAGGCGGGATTAACCATCTTGCTGGCCCATTATCTTTCCAGCCTGACCCTAGGTCTGCTCATGCGATTCTACCGGCAGAAAGAGGCGGCTACGGCGGAGCAGCTCCCCCGGCGCGGCCCTTTAATTGCCCGTGCACTGCAGGCCCTTGTCGAGGCACGAGAAAAAGACGGGCGCCCCTTCGGCCAGCTGATGGGAGAGGCGATCCATAAATCTATCGACACCCTTCTCCTGGTAGGCGGTTTTATCATCCTGCTGTCGGTAGTCATCCGGATTTTAGATTTAATCGGCCTGGTGGCTTTCCTGGGCCGGGGGATTACCGCCCTGCTGGAGCTGGTCGGTCTCAGCCCTTCCCTCGCTGTACCGCTGGTCAACGGTTTATTTGAAATCGATCTGGGCTGCCAGGCTACGGCCAGGGCGGCCGGTGCCGCGATGGGAGAAAAATTAATCGCCGTGAGCATGATTATCGCCTGGAGCGGCCTCTCAGTGCATTGCCAGGTAGCCAGTATTATCTCGAAAACCGATCTGCGGCTGGCTCCCTACCTTGTCGCCCGGGTCGTCCATGCTCTTATTGCTGGAGTCTACACCGCCCTTTTATTGGGGCCGGCCGGGAATCTGCTCAGCCGGGTGGCGCTTCCCGTATTTTTGGAGACCGTTCCGGCAGGTAATATCTCGTTCTGGTGCTCCCGGACACTCTTCATGCTTAACCAGATTCTCATTTTCCTGGCGCTACTCACCATCTTAGCTGCTGTTTTATACATTGCCCGGACTATACGGGCAGTCTTCTTCTACACCCGTAAAGGTTTGTGAGCGATGGTCCCTCGCGCCGAAATTTACTAACTGTTGCTTAAGGCAGCCCGGGCCTGGGGGAGAGCGGCCGCTTCGATGAAGGCCAGGACGGTATCCCCGTATTTTCTAAGATTTACTGCGGGATGCTTTTCTGGCCACAGTTCGCTGCGGGCAAAGAGCTCCAGTACGATCAAGCCGTCTGCATGTAACAGCCCGTAGTGGTCGATTGCCGCAAGAAGTGTGGGGATGGTTCTCTCCTGGTAAGGCGGATCGGAAAAGATCAGGTCAGCTTGCTGTTTTTCCCGGGCCAGAAGAGGTAGGGCCATTTTCACATCCTGTTGGAGCAGCCGTGCCCGGGAGGCCACTCTGGCGCGAGAAAGGTTTTCCTCAATTATCTTTAGGTGAGCCCTCTCCTGTTCTACGAAGAGAGCTTCTGCCGACCCCCGGCTTAAAGCCTCGATCCCGATGGCCCCGCTGCCGGCATAAAGATCCCAGACCACCGCTTCAAAGACCCGCAGGCCCAAGATATTAAAGAGCGCCTCTTTGACCCGGTCCGAAGTGGGCCTGACCGCACCTCCCCGGGGGACTTTCAACCTGGTACCCCTGGCTGTCCCGGCAATTACTCGCACCGCCTCCGCCTCCTGAACAACTGTTTCTTAAATATTAACACCGGAGAAGAGATCAGGCAATTTTCCCAGTGGGGATAGCTACCTAAGGCAGCGGTTAAAAATATCTTTTGGAAAGGGGCATAAAGATAAGGGAGATTGTCCGGCCCCGGGAGGGATTGGATGTCTGAGCTGTGGACGCACTTATGGACGGGGTTCTGCTTATTTGCGCCCCTGGCGCTAAACAATTTAGGCGTTATGCTGCTGCTCTGGCTGGTCTCGGCAATCTGGCTTTACTATGCCCTGCAGACGGGCATTCCCGAGAAGAGGGTCTGCCGGTGGGCTCTCTTCTGCTACCTTTTCTTCTTTTTCAAAGAGTTTATCCGGGTAACCCGCTCGGTTGCCGATTTTAGCTGCTGCTTCAGCTTGCCTTACTGGGATGTGCTTTTCACCCTGGTTCTGCCGCACGGCGCCATTGAATATCTTGCTTTTGCCCTGGGGGCAGCTTATGCCCTGGCCTGGCTCAGCCGTTCGCTGAGTAGCCGCCGCCGGGCCAGCCCGGGAGCGAGGGCCGTCTTTATTCCCGCTACTTTGATTATTTTGGCAGCGGTAATCGAATCTGCTGTTACCCCCTATCTTTTCGAAATTTATATGATGCAGAAATAAAAAGCAGGGCATCAGAAGCAGGCAGAGATTTATGGCAGGCAAGGACTTACGCTGAAGGCATTTTAAAAATAGTGTAGAATACCAGTATGTCTCCAAAATATTCAAAGACTGATTTAAGTAATAACCCGTTTTCTGGAAGGAGCTGCACCGATGAACATAAGACCCACAGCAAAGCCGGCAAACCCGAATTTTTCTTCGGGGCCCTGTGCCAAACACCCCGGGTACAGCCTGGAGGCGTTGCGAAATGCACCCCTGGGCCGGTCTCACCGTAGTGCCTTGGGCCGGTCCCGGTTATTTAAATCTATCTGGAAGACAAAAGAACTGCTCGGTATTCCGGAGCAACACCTGGTCGGCATTGTCCCCGCCTCCGACACCGGGGCCATGGAGATGGCTATCTGGAACCTGTTGGGGGAAAGAGCGGTTGATATAATCTACTTTGAAGCTTTCGGCAAGGGTTGGGCCAATGATATTCTCAACCAGTTGAAGCTAAAAGATGCCCGGGTGTTCTCTGCCGACTACGGTTTTTTGCCAGACCTTTCCCGGGTAGATTTCAATCATGATGTTGTCTTTACCTGGAACGGTACCACCAGCGGGGTAAAGGTACCCAACGGTGATTTTATTTCCTCCGATCGTAAAGGTTTAACCATCTGTGATGCCACCTCTGCCGTATTCGCCATGGAGATTCCCTGGGAAAAGCTCGACGCAGTGACCTTCTCCTGGCAGAAAGTGCTCGGCGGAGAGGCAGGCCACGGGATGCTGGTCTTATCTCCCCGTGCTGTTGAGCGTATCGAGAGCTATGATCCGCCCTGGCCGATCCCGAAAATTTTCCAGCTAAAGAAAGATGGAAACCTGAACAGGGGTGTCTTTAAAGGCTCGACGATCAACACCCCTTCGCTGCTTTGCAATGAAGATTATCTTGTGGCCCTGGAATGGGCGGAGTCTATCGGGGGCCTTCCGGCTTTAATCCAGCGTAGCGAGAACAATTTAAAAGTGATCGAAGAGTTCGTGGCAAAACATGACTGGATTCACTTCCTGGCCCCTGACCCGGCGATCCGTTCTAATACTAGCGTTTGCCTAAATGTAGACCTGCCCCTCGATAAGCTGCAGAAAGTAATCAAACTGCTAGAAGACGAGCAGGTCGCCCACGATATCGCCTCCTACCGCGAGGCCCCGCCGGGCCTGCGCTTCTGGTGCGGCGCCACTGTCGAACAATCCGACCTGCAGCTAGCCCTGCAATGGCTGGATTGGGCCTATCATGAAGTAAGGTGACAGGGGGACGTTTCTCCTGTCACCCAAATTGCCTGCCCGTCCGGAGGGGTTTATTTGCCTTTATATTCCGGAGGCCGTTTTTCCATGAATGCAGCCATGGCCTCAGCCAGATCTTCAGAGGGTAGGATCATGGCGCTACGCGCGGCGACATATTCCAGGCCGTCGGCAATGCTTTTGCCCCGGCAGTAATTCAAGACCTCTTTAGCCCCCTGGACCGCCAGGGGCGCCTGCGCGGCGATCTCCAGGGCAAGTTCCTCGGCGCCTTTGAGCAGCGATTCTTTGTCCGGATAGAGCTCGTTGACCAGGTTTATCTCCTTGGCTCGCTGTGCGTCGATAAAGCGGGCGGTAAAAGCCAGCTCCCTGGTAATACCCTGGCCTACTATATGGGGTAGCCGTTGGAGGACCCCTACGTCGGCGATAATAGCCACAGCGGCCTCTCGCAGTGAGATCTTGGCATCTTCTGAGGCCAGGCGGATGTCACAGGCGGTGCCCAGGTCTAGGGCGGCGCCGATACAGTAACCGTGAAATGCGCAGATCACGGGTTTGGTACATTTTTCGACGCAGCTCATCGCTTCCTGCAAGGGGGGGATCGCCTTGAAAAGCTGTACAGTGCCCCTGGCGCTAAAGTCCCAGTTTTTCAGGGTCGGGATCAGAGAGGCCATATTCTGAAGATCCATGCCTGCAGAGAAATCCCGGCCTTCGCCGGCGATAATGGCCACCCTGATCTCTTCGTCAGCATCGATTCCGGCAAAAATGGGGATGATCTCTTTCCAGGCCTCAGGGCCCATAGCGTTTCTTTTTTCCGGCCTGTTCAGAAAAACCCAGGCCAGATGACCTTTTTTCTCTAATCTGTAGAAATTACCAGTTGTGTTCAAGTAATATCTCTCCTTAATTGCAAATTCTTTTGGAATTAAGCAGGCGGTAAAACTAGGGCTAGACTTGCCGTGCTCCCATGATCAATAAATAAAGGAAATTCTCCTTATTAAATTCATCACGGGCAGAATATTCTCCTTTTCCTGAACCGTTATATTTTTGGTGAAGCGAGGTTTAAGCTAAGGGGGGGGTGATTTTTGAGAGAAGCCCTGAAGGGGATAAGGCCTTAAGTACAAAACTGGCCTTACGTACAGAGCTGCGTAGTGTTCTTGCCGCAATTCTGTCAACCACCTTCAGGAAAACTTTATAGTTTCTCCAGTGCGGTCCTGACCTCGGAAAGTACCTCCGGGTCATGCTCCAGCCGCAGCTGCCGTTCCAGCAGAGCGCGGCCCCTTTTGCCGCCGATACGCCCTACGGCCCAAGCGCTGTAGCGCCGCACCAGTGCCTCCTTATCCTGTAGGGATATCGCCAAATGTTGAAGCGCCTCTTCGCCGCCGCTGTTGCCCAAAGCGATGGCGGCGTTACGCTGTAGGAACTTTTTCTCCCAGATATAGCCATAAAGCAAGGGCTGGGCCTTAGCCAGGTAAAATTGATCGTCCATGTTTAACAGCCTTTCCAGGGTAAACTGCGGGGCTATTTCGACGAGGTAGGCATCGAGGGGTAGTTTCTGATTAAGCCTCTTCTGGTTGCGGGGACAGGCATCCTGGCAGATATCGCAGCCGTATACCCAGGTTCCCATTTTCTCCCGGATCTCCGGTGGAATATCAGGGGGACAGCCGGGAATATTTCCGGCGCAATAGGTTTGAAAAGCGATACAGCGTAGCGGGTTCATCTTAAACGGTTCGTAAAGGGCCCCTGTTGGGCAAGCTTCGATACAGCGGTTGCAGTCTTCGGGGCAACGGGTTTTCGGTTCATTTGACGCGCCGTCCAAGTCAGCGTCGACGGCCATGGTAGTCAGGCCGACAAAGCTGCCGCGCCCGGGGACGTAGACAAATGTATTCCGACCGAATGTGCCCAGGCCAGCCCGCACGGTCGCCTGCCGTTCCGGCAGAGATGGCCTCATCTTTATCGTCATCCCCTTTTGCTCGAGAAATTTCTTGAACAGTCTTACCCGGCTCCCGAAAATACGCGTTTGGCTAAAGTAGAGCCGGGCCAAGTAGGCCTTGCCTACTTGGCCCAGAAACGTTGGGGGAAAGGAGAGCTTGTGATAATCATAGAGCAGTACCACCAGGGAACGAGCTTCGGGCAGCACAGAGCGGGGCTCAGCCGTTTGGCTTAGCTGCAGCGTTTTGTCGGTCCAGCTGTAACCTTCTTTTCTTTCCTGCAGGGCTTGCGAAAGCCCGGTAAAGGGATCGGCGGTGGCAAAACCGATCCCGTCGAAGCCCAGGTCGAGCGCGTATTCTCTGATCTCTTCGGTTAGAGACACCAGCATCATCTACCTTTTCCTTAATAATATTTATCCGGCGGAACCTTTGGATAGACGCATCGCTTTTAATCCCGGCCGGGACAATAAGAAGCCAACCGGCTTCTCCGGGTATCGGGCTTGCTAAAATATTCTGAATTAATTAAAGTAATCATAGCAATTACGGGCCTGGACGTCAATCTGGTAAATTATACTTGGTATTTATTTACCATAAAGCGTAGGGTAAGGCCGAGAGCACGGGCTTGCCAGTGTAACACTGCGGCATCTACGCCGTGGGAGATGTTCCGGCCTTCTCTAGTGACGAAAGTAACCAGGGTGGTTACCGTGAGTCTTTGTTCGACCGCTTTTTGCAGGGCCAGGTAGCGATCTTTTCCCCGCTCCAGGAGACGGAAAGTTTTGTGACAACGGTTTTCAACGCCGCTTGGTTTACTGGTAGCGATGGCTATTTAAACCTTTTGGCAATGCCGCAGACGGTGAGCCATACTTCATCCGCCCGGGCAGCCACCAGCTGGTTAGTTTTGCCGGCTAGGTCCCGAAAAAGACGGCCCGAGAGGTGTTCCGGAACCACCCCCGAACCTACTTCGTTGGTTACTGCCAGCACATCGGCGGGGCAGCTTTGCATTTGCCCGGCCAAACTATCCATGTATTCCAGGATGGCGGCGGAGATCTCCGCCTGCCTTTGCGGGGAGAGCTCTGCTTTTTCTTCCAGCCTTTGCAGCAGATGGTTGCTTAGCAGCACGGTGAGGCAGTCCAGTAGAAAAAAAGTAGCCGTTGTTCCGCCTGCCAGTACGCGCTCCGGATGCAGCGGCTCTTCGACAAGCCGGAAATGGGAGGGACGGCGCCGGCGGTGTTCTTCGATTCTTAGCTGCATCTCTAAGTCTTTAACCTCGGCGGTGGCCAGGTAGACAACCTGCTTGCCGCTTTTACCGGCGTAGCGCTCGGCAAAAGTGCTTTTGCCGCTGCGTGCGCCGCCGGTAACCAGGATCAACTTACCCCTGCTCATTTCTTGTTTACTTCCTTTCCAGCAGCGCGGTGATCTGGCTTCTGTCACCTAGCAGCTGCGCTCCTTTACTTTTTAACCGTTCCAGGATCTGGCCCGCTTCACCGCCGGTAAAATCCCAGGCCTGGTCTAAGGCATGGCTGAGAATGGCAACCGGGCTGCCCTGTTCCAGGGCGGTCTCTACCGCTTCCAGGTTGCGCAGGTTTCCTATCCCGAAGGGGATAGGCGGCACTACGGTGAGAGCAGCTTTTTTTATCAGCTCCAGGTGTGCCCGGTGAGCCCGGTCGGAGACCGGGGAAAACGGCGGCACCTCGATTACTGGTAAATTGTAAAAGGCAGCGAAACGGTAACTGCTGTCTTCTGGTGTCACCGGGCCGATCGAGAGCGGGTAACCCTGCCGGCGCAGGTATTCCATAACCGGCAAAGCTTCTTCGCCCCCCCCGATGAGATGGATTGGCGGCTGTTTAGTTTTAGTGTCATCCGTATTGTTTCGCACGCTGACCTGTAGGCACCCGGCCAGGGGATGGCGGTAAATAAGAGCGTCTACCCCGTAGGCTGTTTTGATCGGCCCGGGGGCGATGACCTCTTCGGCGGTTCCGGCAGCCAGGACTCTGCCGCTGGATAACAGGAGCATGCGGTCGAAGAAGCGGGCCGCCAGGTTCAGGTCGTGGATGGCGGCAATTATGGTAATCCCTTTCTCCCGGTTCAACCCGGTGATCAGCTCCAGCAGGCTATGCTGGTAGCCCAGGTCCAGGTTGGCGGTTGGCTCGTCCAGGAGCAAAATTTGCGGCTCCTGGCAGAGGGCGCGGGCGATGATCACTCTCTGTTTTTCTCCGCCGCTCAGGGTAGCGATAGATCTCTTTGCCAGGTGGCTTACTCCGGTCATGGTCATGGCCCGCCGGGCAATTGATTTTTCGTCATCACCCTCTGGTGTGAATCGTTTCAGGTAAGGCAGGCGGCCCATCAACACTGTTTCCTCTACCGTGAAATCAAAATCAGCCCTGGTTTCCTGGGGCACCACCGCCATGGTCTGGGCTAGCTCGCGGGGCGAGAGAGATTCGAGATCCCGCTTCTCCAGGAGGATAGCGCCGGCGGTTGGTTTCAGGGCTTTGCTGATGCAGCGTAAGAGAGTAGTTTTTCCGGCGCCGTTAGCGCCCAGCAGGGCCACCCGCTGGCCCCGGGAGATTTCAAACTGTAGCCGGTCCAGGATAGGGTGGCTTTCGTATTGCAGGGTCAGGTCGTGCACAGTTAGCTGTATGCTCAAGTGTCATCACTCCGTGCGGTCAAAATAGCGCAGTTTTTTGCGCCTTCGCAGTAGGTAGATAAAGAGCGGCGCCCCGAGGAGGGCGGTGATAATACCGACCGGCAGCTCCCGCGGGGCGATAATCGTCCGGCCTAACGTGTCGGTAGCAATGAGTAGCACTGCTCCCAGCAGGGCGGAAGCGGGCAGAAGATGGCGGTGGTCCGGCCCGATGAGGAGCCGGATAAAGTGAGGCACCACCAGCCCGACGAAGCCGATGATGCCGCTGGTAGAAACCGCTGCAGCCACCATCAGGGAAGAGCCTGCCAGGAGAATCTTCTTTACCTTTTCGATATCTATACCCAGGTGGTGGGCGGTCTCTTCTCCAAAAAGCATCGCATTCAGCTCGCGGTGGTAAAAATAGACGGTGCCAAACCCCAGCAGGGCATAAGGCACCATGATTTTGACCTTGGTCCAGGTAGCACCGCCGAGGCCGCCCATGATCCAGAAGACTACCTGGTGCAGCCGGTCGTCGGCGAAATAGGTAAGCAAGGAGACCAGCGCCGACAGAAAGGCGCTCACGGCGATGCCGGCCAGCAACAGGGGCATCACCGGCACCTCGTTGCCCACCCGGGCCATCTGGTAAACCAGGATCAGGGTAGCTGCACCACCGGCAAAAGCAAACAGGGGCACGGCACCGACGCCTCCCCAGGCTGCCGGTAGGCCAACCAGCATGGCGGCGACAGCACCAAGGGCGGCCCCGGAGGAGACCCCGATGACGTAGGAATCGGCCATGGGATTGCGAAAGAGGCCCTGGAACGCCGCCCCGGATGTCGCCAGGGCGGCGCCCACCGCACCGGCCAGAACCACCCGGGGCATCCGCAGCTGGAGCAGGATATCTTTTTTCACCGGCTCAATACTCACCCCGCAGGGCAGGCCGGACAGCTCCAAGAAAACGGCACCGATCTCCCGGAGTGTAAATGGTACTGCCCCGATGCTTATGGCCATTGCGGCAACGGTAATAAGCGCCAGCAGTAAGGCCGGATAGATCAGTACTTTTAATTTTTTCTCTTCCTGTCCATGCTTCAAAGTGTCCCCTCCGGTTACAGAAGTCCGCTCTACCGGATTACTGGTTGTCAAACAGCTCCGGGTAGAAGAGGGTGGCCGCTTCCTGGATGGCCTGGCCTACCCGCGGGCCGGGACGGCTAAAGAGATCAGAGTTCACACCGTAAATCCGCTTTTCTTTCAGCGCAGATATTTCAGCCCAGCCCGGCCGGCTGTAAAATTGCTCGGTGACCATTTCAGCGGTGCCGTGATCGTCAGGGTAGAGGATCACCCGGGGTTTTTTCTCAGCTACCGCTTCCGGGCTGACGGTGGGGTAGTTGTCGTCAATGTCTGCAAAGATATTATTACCGCCCGCTGCGGTGATCACTTCGTGTATAAAGGAACGGTTGCCGATGCTCATCGGGGGATCGTACCAGAGCTCGTAGTAGACCGAGACCTTTTCGTCATCCGCCAGGGTGGCTAGCTTCTCCTGAACACTGTCGATCTGCTGCTCTATTTCGGAAACAACGGCCTCTGCCGCCTCTTTCACCCTTGCAGCGGCACCTACTGTGCGGATCGCTTCATAAATCTGTTCCATGGTTTGCGGCTCTATGACCAGGACGGGGATATCCCTCTCTTCTAGCCGGGTCACTACCTCTTCATGCAGGCTGCCGGCTAAAACCAGGTCTGGCTCTAGGGTCAAGATGACCTCGATATTGGGTTTGTCAAAGCCCCCCACCGAATCTTTCTCTGCCGCTTCAGGCGGGTAATTACAGTAATCGGTAACCCCGACCACCTTGTCGCTCAACCCCAGGGCGAACAGTATTTCGGTATTGCTGGGGGAAAGAGAGACAATTCTTTCTACCTCACCTTCAATAAGCACCTCCCGGCCCATTTGGTCCAGCAAGGTGAGCTCACCGGTTGTATCATCAACTACGTCTTTCGCGCAGCCGGTTAGGACCGCAACCAGTAACAGGGCCACACCTAGCAACAGAAGAAAACTCTTCTTACAGCTTTTCATTTCCTTATCCTCCTGTAATTTATTTAGTTGGGTTAGGGGAAAAACCCGACCCCCGGTAGAATAAGGCTG